>Ga0326727_10003069_pt1 | contig 54577 bp, 50 predicted proteins | sample MB2enrmetagenome_FD_207643 | JGI IMG/M metagenome (GOLD analysis project Ga0326727, IMG submission 207643) | Lab enriched peat soil microbial communities from McLean, Ithaca, NY, United States - MB29MY | ecosystem: Environmental > Terrestrial > Soil > Wetlands > Peat | place: USA: New York...
AGCATCATTTTGCGTAAACGGGTCATAGGGAACCTCCTTATGACCCGACAATAGCTTGATTAGGGGAGTCCTGTGGGCAACACGCACGCGCAGCGTCCGCCGCACGGGCGGCTTCGTTCAAGTCCGCATAGGGGAACTTACCGTGCCTGCTTGTGATCACTTGGACGTGTCGGCATATCGGAAACTTAGCCCTAGTGCGGCAAGGTAGCTGGGGAGAAGTGGGGCGTCTCTTGCCGTCTTGTGTTTACAAGTAGCTTGGCCGGGGGAGGCTTGTCAGTGTGGGATTCGGGCGTCTACGCCTATTTAGCCGCCTTCTTTCTCGATCGGGAATCCGGCCGCGTTCCAGCCCCGCCAGCCGCCGTCCACCGAGACCACGCGCTTGTAGCCCATCTTCTGAAGGTTGTCGGCGACCAGCGCGGAGCGATACCCACCGCCGCAATAAAGGAGAATCTCCGCCTCCCGGTTGGGGAACTTCTCTTCGATGTCGCGTTCGATGATTCCCCTGGAAAGGTGTATTGACCCGGGGATGTGCCCGGCAGCCCATTCGTGATCCTCACGGACGTCAATGAGATGGAAATGTTCCTTCGCATCCAGCCTTTTCTTCAGCTCCGGGATAGTCGTCTGGTGGATACGTTGTTTTGCGTCATCAACGAGCGCCAGAAACGCGGGGGAATGCTGTCTTGCCATGGAATGGTCCTCCAGTCACTTTAGTCTGCCCAATCGGCCAGGAAGATATTGATTTCGTGCGGCTGCTTGGCGTTCCGGTTGGATGCGAAAACCAACCGCTTGCCATCGGGAGAGAACTGCGGAAAGGCATTGAAGCCGCCAGTGAAGGTAATGGGTTCAAGCTTCGAGCCGTCGCGATTCACCGCATAAAGTTCAAACTCGCTGGTGCCGGAGTGTTCGTAATTGGAAGCGAAGATGATGCGCCGGCTGTCAGGGAAAAAGGAAGGCGCAAAGCTGGCGCCCCCGAGGTTCGAGATCTGCCGCTGCTGGGAGCCGTCGGCGCGCATCACATAAAGATCCATCTGCATCGGCTCGACCAGGTCTTGGGCCAGAAGCGACTTGTAGCGGGCCACTTCATCCCCAGCCGTCGGATAGTGCGCGCGATAGACGATCCATTGCCCATCAGGTGAGAAGAAAGGCCCGCCGTCATAACCCAGTTGGTGAGTTAAACGCTTCACCCCGCTGCCATCCGGGTTCATGGTATAGATTTCCAGGTCGCCATCCCGCGACGACGTGAAGACGATCTTTTTCCCATCGGCGGATAGTGTGGCTTCGGCGTTGTAGCCCGGCCCGTTCGTAAGCTGTCTCAAGATCTTGCCTTTGTCCGTAGCGTAGAAAATCTTGAAGGCTGAATAAACCCCCCAAACGTAGCCTTTGGAGTAGTCGGGACGCGGCGGGCACTCCGGGCTCGAGAGGTGAGTCGACGAGTAGAGGATATGCCTTCCGTCCGGATAGAAGTAGCTGCAAGTGGTTTTGCCCAGGCCGGTCGAGACAAGGTGCTGGTCCGAGCCATCAGCATTCATGATGAAGATTTGGTCACACTTGTAGGGCTCGCGCGTGGTCTGGAATGTCAGGCGCTTGCCGTCATAACTGAAGTACGCTTCCGCGTTCTGCCCGCCAAAGGTGAGTTGTCTTACGTGGCGAAGGTGCGTTTCCCTCGGGTCTCGCAAAGGGTCATCGGGAGCGCCATTGACACTCGGGCCGATGCCGGAAAGCCCGGATTTCTGTTGACCGCTCAGCTCCAACCCGAACACCCCAATCAGCAGTAAACCTGCCAGGGCCATCCGCCATGCCCACGAGTGCTGGCGCGGGGCGAAGATCGCTATTTGCTCCGGTTTTGTCACAAATTTGTTCCTCGTTTGTTTTTTCCCCAGGTTCTTCGTCATTTCTTCGCGCATTCGAAGGTGTACTCAAACCCGTCGATGCCCCCGCCGGCTGCCACGTCCGCCCGCTCTTCCTGCTTGGGACAACCGCGCCGCTTGAGAGTCACAAAGTTGCGGCCCGGAATGAGTTCCAATGCCACCGCGCCGTCACTGCCGGTTTCTCCCTTCACACTGTCCACAATGGGCCCATTCGACCAGGTTGCCTCGATGCCGACCCGATCCAATGGCCGCCCGGCGTTATCGGTAACAGAAAAGAGCACGGGTCTGTGAGACATTTTCCGTGGTTCGTATATTTCCTGCGGGATGAAGACGAGTTCCTGAGTTGCCGAAGATTCAGAGGGCGTGAGCTGGACGTGCCGGAATACTCCCGTATCCTCCGTGGCCCCGTCGCGGCGCGCCGTGACCCAGTAAAGGCCGGGCGGAAGATTGGAAAAGGAGTACCGGCCTTCCGGGTCGCTCGTCGTCTGGTCCACGAAGCGTTCGGCCTGGTCGGTCAACGAAACGATGGCGTCACGAATCGGCGCTGAATCCGAAGTGTCGACTGTTCCGGAGACTTGGCCGCGCGACTCGGGGCTGGGAGGCTGAAGCTGGACTTCGATCGTGTTGCTCGAGACTTCGCCTTGCCACAAGGTTGCCTTCAGCGTACGTTGGATTTCTTCCGCGTTGGAGTACTCGGCCTTGTAGGTGAGCGTTAGCCGGTACACTCCCCATATCGGTTTTTGCACCTCGGAAAGCGCGGGGGTCAGCCGAATCGAGGCCTTCTCTTCGTAGTCCTCACCGGGCGCCAGTCTCACCAGTTTCGGTTTGGGGAGGCCGACGCTCTCGAAAACCGTCGCTTGAGCCGAAGTCGAGATAGTTGCCTCTCCCGCGCTTGCCGGCTCGAGCTTGACCCCAAGCGTGGAGCCGCCCGTGGACTGTTGTGGGCTCGTATCCTCCTCCAGCCGCGGCCTCAGGGGTGGTAGCTTGCCCTGCGCATGCCGATAAAGCCAAACCGGTTCGTTGCCGGCATTGTGGAGGTGGAAGGTAACGCGCGCCGGGAACGGGGCCGCGATGTTTTGCTGCTCGACGAAGATGAGGAGCTTGAGAGGTGTGTCAACTCCCGCCCCTTGAACTGGCAGCGCGAGACGCGCCAGTAACAGCAGCGTTGGGATCAAACCAGCTCTGGACGTTCGAGACCTTACCATTTCCGTTTAACGCCGCCCCCTGTGATGGCTATTGGGAAAACAAATCCTCGGCAGGAATCTCCCATCCCGGAAGCAGAGACGACTGGAGAATATCGTCTCCAGCGAAGGCGCCCTTCAGTTCGTACCGGCGGCCTTCCAAGAGATAGATTTCGATGCTTTCGGCAAAGGGATCGACGATCCAAAATTCAGTTACACCGTGTAGCGCGTATTGCTCCAGCTTCGTAACACGGTCGTACGACTGCCGGTAGGGCGACAAGACCTCCACCACCAAGTCGGGTGCGCCTAGCACATACTCAGGACCTATGATGCCAAGTCTCCCTGCGGAAACAAACAGCAAATCCGGCTGGAGGGCGGTCTTTTCGCCAAAGACCACGTCGAAGGGTGCGATATAAACTCTGCCCAGATTTCTGCTCTTGACATGATTAGAAAGGCTCAGAAACAGGTTGCCCAAAACACGTTGGTGTTTCTCGCTTGGGGATGGGGTCACAAACACTTCTCCGTCGATCAACTCATACCGCTTGCCATCATCCGGCATGAGGCGCAGCTCAGGGTAAGTCAGGCGGGGCTCCACAGCTTTCATAGATCCATCATACCACTACTTCCTTACTTCCAACGTCACCTCGCGGGTGACTTTCTCCCCATTTCGCAAGACGGTCACAGAAACTTTATCGCCCGGCTTATGGGCGCGCAGGGCGTAAGTAAAATCGTAGAGGTTGTCGATTTTCCTCCCACCGAAATCAATCAAAGTGTCGCCGGCCTTGAAGCCGGCTTTAGCGGCGGGGCTACCGTCGCGCACATCTCCGAATCTAACCCCACCGTGTTCCGCTGCGCCGAAATCAGGGATGGAACCAAAGTAAGGTCCGTATCCGCCGCCGCCACCCATGGCGGTGGGGGTGGGCTCTGCCACGCGCACGAAGGGCGGCTTCTCTTTCAATTGGTCGAGCCCGTTGACCACCTGGGCCACCAACCGCACCACCTTCGCCCCATCCTCGGCATTGATTTTCTCCCAAGTGTCAGACGGCTTGTGATAGTCGGAGTGAAGGCCGGAAAAGAAAAAAAGCACCGGCACGCTTCGCACCGCAAAGGACATGTGATCGCTGGCGCCATATCCCGAGCTTGAATAGCTGAGATCGAGTTTAACGTCGCGGTCAGCGTCTTCCACCAACTTCTTGAATCCCGGAGAGGTTCCCACTCCTCCCACGTAGAGCTTGTTTTTGGAGACGCGGCCGATCATGTCCATGTTGACCATGGCCAGGGTTTTGTCGAGGCTACAGGCGGGGTGATTGGTATAGTAGCTCGAGCCCAGCAAGCCGGTTTCCTCTCCCGCGAAGGCTACGAGGACGAGGGTGTGCGCGGAGCCAGGGTGTTCGTGCCCAAACCCGTCGGCCAATTCGAGCACCGCGCTGGTTCCGGAAGCGTTATCGTCCGCACCGTGGTGGATCTGACCGATCTGGCTGGGAGCGAGCGAATGTTGATCGCCTAGCCCAAGATGGTCGTAGTGGGCGCCGACCACAATGCACTGGCCGGCCAGCTTCTCATCCTGGCCTGGCAGAACCCCGATCACGTTCGACACCTGCCGGCGAATGCGATTGACGTCCACGGACAGAGCCACTTCCGTCCCCGGCGGCAACGCGAAGGAATGACTCGCCAGGTCCTTGTCGATGGCTTGGCGAACCTCTTCCAGGCTCTTCCCCGCAGGCTTGAGCCACTCCTCCACCATCGCGGCCTTCACCTGGAGGGCCGCGATTTGCATCTCTTCCGGACCCGTAAGTGTGCCAAACTTGATCAGCTCATCGGGCTCGCCGGGGTGATTCCCGAGGTCGTTCACCAGGATCATCCCGACCGCGCCGTGGTTCCTCGCGTTGATGGCCTTATTCACAATTTCCGCGTGCGTGGTGAGCTGTTTTCCCGCGAAGACACTCTTCTCATCGTTTTCTTGCGGCTCATGCCTGAGCACCAGGACGATCTTGCCCTTGGCGTCAACGCCCTTATAATCGTCGTAATTGAATTCGGGAGCGGTGATTCCATATCCGGCAAAGACCAGCGGTGCTTGAACCGTCACTGCCTCGGAAAAGCTGAAGGGAACAAAATCCTGGGCAGCGAGGGTGGTGCGGATGTCGCCGCGTTGATAGGTCACGGAGTTGTTGGGACCTATTTGCGCCCCCACCGTGATCTTGAAATGTTGGAGGTAGGTTCCGTTGTCTCCGGCAGGCGTCAGTCCGAACTTCTTGAAGTGTTTCGCGATGTATTGCGCAGCTTCATCCAGCTCTTTTGTGCCGTCTCCGCGCCCTTTCAGTTTGTCACTGGCAAGGAACTTGATAGGCTCCAGGAATTCCTTGGAGGTGAATTGCGGCTCCGCTTCTTTTGCCGGCGAGGGCCCTGCGAGCGGCGTAAGGAAAAATGCCGCGGCAAGGAGCCAAGCACACTTGGCGAAAACTCGAATCGGATTTCGTTGCAGGTCCGAATAAGAGGTTTTGCGATCAAACATGTTCATCCTTTCACAGCGCGGCCCGGTGGCCGCAACCAAATCGAGAGTCTCCGTGTTCTCTGAGCCTCCAAAGCCTCACCACAGGGAGCACGGAGGACCTCAGTGACCTCTGTGTTAAGTTTTTTCCGGCCACGGAGCACACGGAGGCATTACTTGCGCGAAAAGAAGCTGACTGCCACTTCTTTAGAGCGGCTCAAAGCACCCGCAAAATCAGACACTTCAAGTAGTGTGTTTCGGGCACGGTCAACAGTATGGGGTGGTCGCGCGACTGCGTGCGCCGCTCGACCACGGTCACCGTGCGGTGAGCATCGAGCGCCGCGCCCGCGAGGATTTCCAGCAAGTCCGCCTCGCTCACATGATGCGAGCACGAGCAGGTGAGGAGGAATCCCCCCGGGTTCAGTATCTTGAGGGCGCGCAGGTTCAGCTCCTTGTAGCCGCGCCAGGCCGCCTCCAGGTTGGACTTCTGCCGCGCAAAAGCCGGAGGATCAACGACGATGGTGTCATAGCGTTGTTTCTCCTGGTCGGCGGCCTTTAAGAAGTCAAAGCAGTTGGCTTCCTTCCACTCCATGTTGGTAAAGCCGTTCAATTGCTGGTTGCGGCGAGCGAGGTTGAGCGCTTCCGGCGAGGAGTCGATGCCGAGTACGGAGTCGCATTGCCGCGCCAGATTGAGCGCAAATCCGCCCGCATAGCTGAAGCAGTCGAGCCCGCGGCCGCGCGCGTAGGGGCGGGCCGCCAGGCGATTCTCGCGCTGGTCGAGAAAGCCGCCCGTCTTCTGGCCGCCCATAAGGTCGAAGAAGAATCTCAACCCATTCTCCTCCACCTCGACTTCGCTGATACTTTCCCCGGCCAGTGTCCCTTTCTGTTCCGGCAGTCCCTCCAATTCCCGAACCGCCACATCGTTGCGCTCCAGAATCGAGCGGGGCGAAAATGCCTCCTGGAGAATCTCGACAACCTGCGGCTTTAGCCGGTCCATACCCTGGCTGAGCGTCTGGATGACGAAGCAAGGGCCGTAACGGTCAATAATGAGAGAAGGAAGCAGGTCTCCTTCCGCAGAGACCAGGCGATAGGCTTGAGCGCCGTCCGCCACGCGCTGCCGCAAACTCGCTGCCGCGGCCACGCGCTCCCCCAGAAAGGCGCGGTCGAAGGGGCGCTCTTCACGCGTGAGCAGGCGCAACGCGATCTGAGACTTGCTGCTGTAAAGCGCTTGCCCCCAGAAATGCCGCCTTCGGTCCTGCACACGAACCACAGCCCCGGGGCCGGCCTCGCGTGCCTCCACGACGTCGGCGCGGTAAATCCACGGGTGGCCGGAGAGCACCCGCTCCACACCCCGCTGCGAAATAGTGACCGTCTCAAAAGGCATAGTGAAACTGTAGCACAAACGAGCCGATGTCCGTGGGTCGTTGTCGGTGGTCGGTGGTCCGTCGTCCGTTGTCCGTGGTCAGCTGTCCGTAGTCCGTTGTCGGTGGCAAATGCCACGGAACCGCTAAGCACCAGCTACTGGCTACCGGCCACCAGCCACGGACGACGGACCACGGACTACGGACAACGGACATCCGTCACTGATACAATTCCTGATTGATGCTTCTCGAGGAATTCGATTATCGGCTTCCGCCGGAGTTAATCGCCCAGCGGCCTCTGGCCTCCCGTGACGCATCGCGGATGATGGTGCTGGAGCGCGAAGCGGGGAGCTTCAGGGACCAAGTGTTTCGAGACCTGCCTCGAGTCCTCGAACCGGGCGATCTTTTGGTTTTTAACAACACTAAAGTCTTTCCAGCGCGCTTGCTCGGCCGGCGGCGGGGGCTCCGCTCACAGCCCGTGGGAAAGCGCAATCCCACGGCGCGGGAGTTTCTGAAGGGCGAAGTCGAGTTGTTGCTGACTCGGCAGGAGAGTGGGGATGTCTGGGAGGGGCTTGTCCACCCGGGCCGGAAGGTGAGAACCGGCGAGGTGCTTCTCTTCGGCGAGGGAGAATTGGAAGCAGAAGTTATCGGCCGAGGCGATTACGGTGTGCGCCACCTGCGTTTGAAAGCGCGCCAAGGCACGGTCGAGGACTCGATCGACCGCCTGGGCCATGTTCCTTTGCCACCCTACATCCGGCGCGCCGACGAAGCGCAGGACCGTGAGACCTACCAGACAATCTATGCCAAAGTTCGTGGCGCGGTCGCCGCGCCCACGGCAGGCTTTCACTTCACGGAAGGGGTTATCGAGGCGCTGCGCCGGCGCCAGATCGAAACTTGCGAAATCACATTACACGTGGGCCTCGGGACGTTTCAGCCGGTGCGGGTGGACCGGGTGGAAGACCATAAGATGGAAGCTGAACGCTATGAAATTTCGGAGGTCGCCGCAGTCGCTTTGAACGGGGCGCTCGAGCAACGCCGGCGCATCATTGCCGTAGGCACCACAAGCCTCCGCGCGCTCGAACAGGCGGGGCTGGAGCGGGGCGGAAGGATCGAGCCGGGTCGAGGAGAAACAAGCTTGTTTATCTACCCCGGATTCACATTTCGCGTGATCCGTGGGCTGCTCACCAACTTTCACCTTCCCAAATCCACACTGCTCATGCTGGTATGCGCTTGGGCAGGCCGCGACCTCACCCTCCGCGCCTACCAGCATGCCCTTCGAGAGCGCTACCGCTTTTACAGCTACGGTGACTGCATGCTCGTGCACTGACAGATTGTGGATTCACTCATGCCTTCCGCGCAACCCGCGCATTAGGCCGAACATCCAACCAAATTCCAGGCACTTGGGGCTTTCCGGTACTGGTGACCAAAACTTGGGTGAAGCGTCTAAATCCATAACCACTGGATTTGGAAGTAGCGGCGATTTTACATCGCCAGCTTGATGTAGCGGCGAATTTATTTCGCCACCTGATGTAGCGGCGGTTTTCTATCGCCAGAGGTATGCGTTTATGAAGAAAGCCAAACTGCCATTGCCGTTGTGGATCCTGATTCTGGCCACCCTCTTCTCGCTGGCCAGCACTTTTGGGGAGTGGATTGGGCGTCCCTCGTCCGCCTCGCGCATGCCTCCGAGCGATACGGTGGAACAGCAACAAGCCGCCATCGCCTACGTCCGAGTCATGTCCTGGCTCTCGCGACTAATAACTCATCCCGCCGCGCAGATCGATGCCGACACCGAATCCGCGCACCCTGCCGATCCCCCTCAGGCGCCACCTCACGCAGTAGCCACCCGCAGGCTCCAGTTGTGCGTCCTGAACAAGCCCTCCCGCCCCTCGACGAGCCTGCGCAAGTCTTCGCGCGAGTGGCGCATGCATCACCTTGTGCGCATGCGCCCCGCCGCCGAGACTGTCGACCCGTGCATGTAGGGGGGATTGCCTGGGTCACCAACGCAAAAAGCGACTTGGTTAGATTTCGCGGCGGCCTTCGATGGCCTTGAGCATGGTGATCTCGTCGGCGAATTCGAGTTCGGAGCCGACGGGAACGCCCATGCCGATTCGCGTCACCTTCACGCCCAGAGGCTTGAGGAGTTTGGAAAGGTAAACGGCGGTAGCTTCGCCCTCCACCGTGGGGCTGGTGGCGATGATGAGCTCCTTGACCTTGCCGGATCTCAGCCGCTCGATCAGGCTCTTGAGCTTCAACTGCTCGGGACCGACTCCCTGCAAAGGCGAGAGCACGCCATGCAGGACGTGATATTGCCCGTGATATTCCCGCGTTTTCTCCACCGAAACCACGTTGTAAGGGGTTTCGACCACGCAAATCACTTCCGGATCGCGGCGGGAATCGGAGCAGTATTCGCAGGGATCAGCTTCGGTGAGGTTATTGCACACGCTGCAAAGCTTGATCTTGTCTTTGACATCAAGTATGGCGCCCGCCAGGCGCTCGGCCTCCTCCCGCGACACACGCTCCAGGTGGAAGGCGATGCGCTGCGCCGACTTCTGCCCGATGGCGGGAAGCCGTTTCAACTCATCAATCAGGCGAGCCAAAGGCTCGGCGTAGTCCTTCATGGGAATGGAAAACGGAAACTAGAAACTGGAAAATGGAAACTGGAAAATCGAAAATGGAAACTGGAAAAGGGGAAACTAACCCTAGCTGGTTGCATGCTGCCGCGGCGCCAGGCCAATTTCCATTTTCCAGTTTCCATTTTCCCGTTTCGAATTTCGATTTTCCAGTTTCCAGTTTCCATTTTCCATTTTCTAGTTTCTTCCCCCCTCAGGTCAGCCCGGGGATATTGAGTCCGCCCGCCAAGTTTCCCATCTGGCTACTGAGTTGTTCATCCACTTTCCGGGTTGCGTCATTCACAGCAACCAGGATGAGGTCCTGCAACATTTCGAGGTCGTGGGAGGCAAAAAGGTCGGCTTCGATGTGGACTTCGCTGAGTTGCTTCTGGCCGTTCATTTTGACGGTCACCATGCCGCCGCCCGCCGAGCCTTGCACTTCCAGCTCGTCCAATTGCTTCTGGAGCTGCTCCTGAAACTGCTGGACTTGCTTCAGCATTTGCTGCATCTGTTGCAGATTTTTCATCGCTCACTCCTGGCTGAGGTCCTGGACATCCACCAAGGCGCCATCAAACTTCTTCTTGAAAGCCTCAACCCCTGGGTCGCGCTCGGCGCGCTCGCGGGCGCTGAGCCGGGGCACCTGAGCCTCAGTTCCCTGCTCTTCAAGTGTAACATAAATCCTTACGGGCTGGCCGAGCACCTGCGCGCACGCCGCCCGCAACGTCTCGAGCTGTTCGCGGGCCTTCAACAGGTCCGCGTACAAAGAGTCCTTGTGGGCGAAGGTAAAACGGACCTCCCCGTTTTCGAAGCGGAAGCCGGCCAAATGATCCAGGCAACTGCTCAGAAACCGCTTGGATTGGTCGAACAGAACGGCTTTGATCGAGGAGAGCCGCGCATCCTCCGCCGGCGTGCCCCCACCTGTAGGGGCGACCCTTGTGGTCGCCCGAGTTTCCGCCGGGGCGCTGACTGGCGTGCCCCCTCCTGTAGGGGCGACCCTTGTGGTCGCCCGAGTTTGCGCCGGGGCGCTGATTGGCGTGCCCCCTCCTGTAGGGGTGACCCTTGTGGTCGCCCGAGTTTCCGCCGGGGCGCTGATTGGCGTGCTGGGCGGCGCAGGAGCCGCCGGCGACTCAACGCTTTCCTGGGGCCGTGCAGCCGCCGGAGTTTTGAGCGGGAGGGGGCGATCGGGACTTGGGCTAAGGTTATTGGCGCCTTCTTCCATCGACGTCACTCCCCTCCTCTCTGAGGAGGGGACTAAGGGGTGGTGGGGCTGCCCAAGCTGTGCCAGCAATCCTTCGAGTGAGGCTAGACGCCGGGCATGCACCAGCTTCATCAGGCCGAGTTCCAGGTGAAAGCGCGGTTGGAGCGAGTAGCGCATTTCGCTTTCGGCGCGCAGCAGAAGGTTGAAGAAGCGGGCCAAATCCTCCTCGCTGAAAAGCTTGGCCAGTTCCGCCAGCCGCGTCCGCTCTTCGCTCGCCACCTGCACCAGGGAGCTTTCCGCCCCACAGCTCTTGGCCACCATCAAGTTGCGCACGGCGCGGGTGAGTTCTGTGCAGAAATGCGCGAGTTCGTAGCCTTCGGCCGCGAGTTGATTCAACAGCTCGAGAACCCGCCGCGAATCTCCCGCGTGGATGGCCTCCAACACGCCATTCAGCAACTGCGTGGGGACCACACCCAGCACTTGGCGGACGCGCGTTTCCTCGAGCTGGTTTCCGCAGGCGGCGATGACCTGATCGAGCAAAGAAAGGCCGTCGCGCATGCTTCCTTCGGCAGCCTGGGTGACGGCGCTGAGGGCGCCTTCCTCCGCCTTGATGTTTTCCTGGTCGCAGACCCACCTCAAGCGCGAGAAGATTTCCTGGTAGTCGAGCAGCCGGAAGGAGAAGTGCTGGCAGCGGGACTGGATGGTGGAGGGGAGTTTGTGTGGCTCAGTGGTGGCGAGGATGAACAGCGACCGGGGCGGCGGCTCTTCCAGGGTCTTCAGCAGCGCGTTGAAGGCTTCCGTGGTCAGCATGTGCGCTTCGTCGATGATGAAGATCTTGTACCGGTCGCGCGCCGGAAGGTAGCGCACGTTTTCCCGCAGTTCGCGGATTTCATCGATTCCGCGGTTGGAGGCCGCGTCGATTTCCAATACGTCGATGGAATTGCCCGCCGCGATTTCCTGGCAAGAGGAACACTCCCCGCAGGGCGTCACCGTGGGGCCTTGGGCGCAGTTGAGGGCCTTGGCAAGAACGCGGGCGGTGGTGGTTTTTCCCACCCCTCGCGCGCCCGAGAAGATATACCCGTGGGCGACACGCTCTGTGCGGATGGCGTTTTTCAATGTGTCGGTGATCAGACGCTGGCCCACTACGTCCTCAAAGAGCTGAGGCCGATACTTGCGGGCTATGACCTGGTAGGACATACAAAATCAGAAACTGGAAAATGGAAAATGGAAACTGGAAAATAGAAAATGGAAACTCGAAAAGCGAAAACTAACCCTTGGTAGTTGCGTGCTGCCGTAACGCCAAGCCAGTTTCTATTTTCCAGTTTCTATTTTCCATTTTCGATTTTCCAGTTTCGATTTTCTAGTTTCGAATTGGGGTCAGACTTCGGGTTGATCTGCGGCACACGGAGAGGCTCGTTACCGTTGCTTCCTTCCGGACCTGGCGGGGTTCGCGAACATCCGTCGCACAGAGCCCGAAGTCTGACAAGCTCGACGCTTTGGTTCCTTTCCAACCAAATTCACCGAACCTTGAAATGGTAGCATGCGGAGCCGCAGGGCGTCGATTTATTTGCATGGTCCGCACGAATAAGCGTTATTGAAGCCGCCGATTTTCAAACGACTCTATGGTGACGCCCTCCGGCGGTTTCCTAACGAGTTCAACCCAGCCCTGATCCTCTTGCCTCAGGGTCGCATCGAAGAACGCGAGCGTTAGGCGGTTGGCCAACTCAAGGCTGGATCGAGCCTGTGATGGATCGGAACCGGCCACGGCTGAGATTAGCTGACCGATATCCATGAAACTGCCATGGGTAAATCCCGGACGCTCGATGATGACCAAATGGCTCGCGCTGGTGTTCCGTCTCAAGAAGGACCGTAAAGCTTCCGTTTTTGAATGTCTCCAGTCCTCGAATTGCTTCCGGGTGACATGAACTGCGGCCAATTGAGCATCGCTGGCAAGTTGTTCGTGCGCATAGATGTCTACGAAAGGCGCTATTGTAGGTTGTGTAGCGATTACGGATGGAATCGGCTCGGTGCCTCCGAACGGAATCCCGAACATCTCACCGTCCTCATTTAGACATGCGCGAATACGAGAATCGGTTTGGCAGAGACGGGCTGCCGCCTTGCCGCCCAAGGAGTGGCCGTAAACACCAATCCGGGAAAGATCCAAGTGCCCAAAAAACGGCGTGTCGCGCTGCTGCGATAAGTTCTGAATCTCGTGTAGCGCAAACTTCGTATCAGCTACCCACCGCAACACCTGTTCCACATCGGCTTCCAGCCAGGCTGCGGTCGGCGCAGCTTCATGGGGCATTCGATCGATAAAAGGAATCAGACGATGGCCGGGTTGAATGATTAGGGCGGTATCGTAGGGGTGCTCCAGTCCGACCACCACGTACCCGTGGCTGGCCATCTCCTCGAGCTGAACCGAGTAAGCGGCCAATGGAGCACCTCCCCCCGGCGAGAACACCAGAACCGGACATAAGCCGGGCCCATTCAAGAATGGAGCGTCTTCATATGCGTGACTCCGAACTAGTCCCGCTGAGACCGCCGGCCACGCCGAACCGAAATGCTTTTCGAGGATCTTGGTGTCCGGCGTTGCTCCCAAACCGGTCAAACCAGGATAGTAATCAGCCCAGCTACCCGTCGCACTCGCCGGGTAATAGACAAATGCGACAACCTCGCGGCGCATGTCTACATTGGGGAGCGCATCTTCACGACGGCTGCGATCCATCCACCGGAGTATCGTCCGTCCAACCACGAACGGACCTGTCGGCTTGGCTAGAAAGAATACGGGGTTTTCTTGGCCGAAGAGGAACAGGCCAAGGACGGAACCCGCGACTAAAACCAATCGAGATGCTTTTCGCATCTACCCTCCTGGGATGGGTCCCATCGCGCACGGAGATTGCCCTTCTGCCTACTGCTTACTGCTCCTTGGGGGTGATGAGCAGCTGAAAGATGTGCATCCCCACCCGGAACGTCGAGCCGCTCGTCAGGGTCGCGGTCTCCACAAGCTGATTGCCCACAATCGTGCCGTTGGTGCTGTGCAGATCACGCAGAAGCACGGAATCCTGGCTGATTTCCAAAGCACAGTGCTGGCGCGAGACCACGCGGTCGTTGATGATGATGTCAGCATGGGAGCGCCCGATGGTGATGCGTGGCTTGGCCACGGCAAAAACTGTGCCTGCCTCATCTCCTTCCAGGAGTTTCAGGCTGATCCTCTTATCCTCCGGTAGCGCCAGCAGACGGCCGTCCTCGGCGTATTCCAGATTGGGTGTAGGAGCACTCTTGACCGTCGTCTCCACGCGCAAGGTCGAGAGCCGGGGGTTGACAACCCGGTAAGTCTGGCCACAGGCATGGCAGGCCATGTCAAGTTTCTCGCGAATGCCGAAATCCTCCTCCGAGATCGAATCCACGCTGGCGCAGTGCGGACATCGGATTTCCATTCTCGCCTCCCACCTTCAAGGCCGTTCAGCCCCGCCAGTCAGCTTGGCCGGAAGGGTTTTCGCAGGCCTCGAATTGCTCAAATTGCGACCTGCTTACCATCGAATGGCAATAACTACATATACCATAAGTTTTACTGAATATCACCGGCCAGGCAAACCGACGACCCCGGCAGGCTCGGCCTGGAGATGAGAGCAATGCGCTGCCAGGGCGCATCAACGACGGTTGGCACAAAGCGGGGGGTCAAGAGGATTGCGAACCCGAAAGACGGCCTCTCCCCGCCTTGCTCTTCAATTCCTCGAGCTCTTTCCGCAGGCGAGCCTGCCGCCGGGAAAGACTCCAAGAGTAAAGAAAAAACAGCGCCCAGAGGGCGGAGAAAGCCAGAAACAGGTATTTGTTGACCACGTTAGTCCTCAGAGGGGCGAATCGCCAGCGCTCGCCGCAGGGCGCTCAATTCTCGCCGCGCCTCGGCCAGCCACAAACGCTGCCGCAACAACCAGGAAAAGAGGCACAAGAATGCGGCCCAGGTGACCAGCAACGTAACCCACATGCGCGGGTCGATCCCCGAACCCTCCCCACCCGCTATGACGGGTTGCGGGTGCTGGGTCCTCCACCAGCGGATCGCCATATAATCGATCGGGACGTCCACAAATCCGATAATACCCACAACGGCGGCAAGTGTTGGAGCGTGCCCCGGACTCGACACGTAACGGCGCAACATCAGGTAGGAGACAAAGAGCAGCCAAAGCACGAAGGTCAAGGTCAGCCGGGCATCCCACGTCCACCAAATGCCCCATACGGGCTTGGCCCACAGGGGGCCCGTCACCAGCACCGCCGAGCAGAAGACAAACCCCACTTCGCCCGCCGCCTGCGCCAGATCATCCGCTCGAGGGGAGTGCTTCCAGAGATAGCCGACGCTGCCTGCGAAGACCAGAAAATAGGCGACGAAAGCCGTCCAGGCCGACGAAACATGGATGTAGAAAATTCGCTGCACTTCACCCATGGTAGCTTCCTGCGGCGCGTAAAGGAACACCAGACAAAGCGCCACCAGTAAGCACGCGAGCGTGGCGAGAAGGTGAACGGTGGGAGAAAAAAATTTGCTCATAAGACGTCCGTTGTCAGTGGTCCGTTGTCCGTTGCCCGTAGTCCGTTGCCCGAAGGAGTGAAGGGAGACGCGTTCGCGCCCCCTGCTGGGCTCCAGCGAAGAATCTGGTTCAACGGACAACTGACAACGGACTACGGACAACGGACTATTCCTCTACAACATACTCAAACAACAGATACGACAGCACGGTGAAAATCACGGCAAAGCCCGCCGCGAGCTTAATCCAGCTCGCGTAACTCGAGGGTGGATCACCTTTGAGCGCTCCCGTCGAGGCTTCGATACCGGCGATCAAGACCGGGACGGCAACGGGAAACTGCAACACCGGCAACATCACCTCGCGCATATGGGTGTTGGCGGCGATGGCTCCGAACATTGTGCCCACCGCAACGTAGCCCACCGTACACACGAACGTAATCAGTGCAAACCATTTGAGCGAAGGTATAAAGGAAAAGTTATACCAGAGGCCGGCGACGAAAACCATGACGCACTCGGCGATGCTCAGGAAGAGCAAGTTGGCAAGCATCTTCCCCAGATAAACCAAGCCGGGATCGACCGCCGCCAGCGCCATCCCCTCCAGGCAGGCATTCTCACGTTCCACGGCAAATGACCGGTTGAAGCAGAGCACGCCGGCAAAGGCAAAAGAAACCCACAATAGGCCGGGAAGCAGTCGCAGCGATTCTTCCCGTCCCGGCTCAAACGCGAAGTTAAACAGGAAGATTACCAGGATGCCAAATACGCACATCGAAGCCAGCGTCTCCCGATTGCGCCACTCCACCCGGAGGTCCTTCACGAAAATGGCCGAGATGGTTTTGAGGCTTCGCATGGGCGTAGGATTCAGGATTCAGGAGTCAGGAGTCAGGAGTCAGAAGCCAGGAGTCAGGAGCCAGCTGAGGGGCGCTTCCTCATGTTCGCCCATCTGATTCCTCCTCAGCGTGCAACCAACCCCTCACCCGGCCCGCGACGGCTGGTGAGAGCGCCGTCGCGGTCCACCCTCTCCCCTTGGGAGAGGGCAAGGACCCAATTCCCCGCCAACGACCACCTAACTCCAGTCTTCTGTCTTCTGTGTTCTGTCTTCTGTCTTCTGTCTTCTGTCTTCTGTCTTCTGTCTTCTGTCTTCTGTCTTCTGTCTTCTGACTCCTGACTCCTGACTCCTGTCTTCTGCTTTCTGCTTTCTGCTTTCTGCCTTCTGCTTTCTGCTTTCCGCCTACTGTCCGCTGCTCTCCGCTTTCTGTGCTGTCACTCGCACTAAGTTCCTGGGCGCGAGGGCCAAGGGGCCGTCGTACCGAATCCTCCCGGTTTCCAGGGCTACGAGTCTTCTTGCCAGCGCGGCCCCGCGCTCGAAATCGTGAGTGGAAAACACCACCGCTTTCCCCTCCGCGGGAAGTTGGCGCATCAAGCTTTCGAAGGTATCTAAGGTGGCGGCATCGAGACCCGTGAAAGGTTCATCCAACAACCAGAACTGCGGTTCATGAAGAAAGGCGCGAGCCAGCGAAACGCGCTGCTGCAATCCATGGGAGAGTTTTCGGACTGGAGTGCGCGCCCGGTCACCCAGACGGAAAAGCTCGAGCGCGGCATCGATCTTTTTTCCCAGCCCGGGAAGGGCCGACAGCGTGCCGAAAAACTTCAGGTTCTCCCGCACCGTCAGGTCGCCATAAAGGAAAGTCGCGTGCGAAACAAATCCAATGGCAGCCCTCGCCGCGTGGCGGTGGATGTCTTTGCCGCCAAACAGCACTTGGCCCTCACTCGGCCGGTCGAGTGTCGCCAGAAGGCGAAGCAAGGTGGTTTTACCCGCGCCGTTGGGACCGTAAAGCAGAATCGCCTCTCCCGGCTCCACGCACAATTGAGCGCCGGCAAGCGCGGCGAGGTCCCCAAAGTACTTGGAGACGTTCCGAAGTTCGAGAACGGTTCTAGCGGGAGTTGGTGTGTCGGGTGGCATAGGATTCGAGCAGCAAGGGCGAAGCCTTCTTCAGGGCTGCCATCAATCGCGCTTTCAGGTCCAGTCGCTCTCTCCAATACTGCGTTTCCGCTACCTTGCCGGCAGCAAAAAGCTCATCGAGGTCGGCAAGGGAATTAAACAACGTGTCAACCGTGGATTCAAGCTCTTTTTGTACCGAACTGGTTCTGCGCTGCTGCTTGAATCGCGGCCATTCCTTGGCCAGGCGGATGCCGAGCGCCCACACGAGCAGCAACAGGAAGCAGGCCAGCAAGGGAACGCCCAGCCGGGTGATGGGGTTGGGAAGTACCTTGACTTGAGCCTCGCCTTGCCCCGACCCCGGCGCCTCACCCTCCCCCGGCTCTGTCGCCTCGCCGCTCTCCGCTTCACCACTCAAGCGAGCTTCGAGTTTCGTTCCGCCCTTCACGCCGGGCGCAACATACCTCCGGCTGCCTGTCTCGGCGTCGGTTCCTGCGGGTTTGAAGAGGGCAGAATCCACCCTGAGGCTCGAGGGCGCAACCAACAGTTCCGCGCTAGCGATGGGATAAGGATACGAGTCGCCCAACACGAGATGGTTCGAGCTGTAATCCACATCGTAAGCAACCATCACAATGGTCAGTCCGGGCTTGAGAGGACACTGGAGGAAGTATTCTCCGGAGCCTTTTCCGGGATTCACCGGCTGTGGCAATGGCATGTTCATCAGCCCTGCCACCGCCGCGTTAGGCTCCGCGGCGCCGGGCGACAGCCGGAAACGGAATGTGCCGTCCGGGTTGGCATAGCTGCGTGGAGGGTCGCTCTCGTTCCTGACGGCAAACATCTCCTGCACGTGCGCCTCGTTACCTTGGGCATGAACGACCACCCGCGCCGACTGGATGCGGAGCGGCGGCCCAGCCGAGCTGGCATCGTAGACCGTGATGCTGAGGGTCGCTGTGCCCTCCGGATCGAATTGCACCGGCGCGTTGTAATCCACTCCCTGGTATGCAGCTTGCGCTAAATAAAAGGACGAAGGATCGATATTGGCGGAGGGGAATACGAAGCGGCCGCTCGCGTCGGTAGTAACCGCCGCCACCCGCTCCATCCCGCCTCGCGGAAGCAGCAACTGCACCGCCTGGTTCGCCACCGGCCGGCCGGTGGTGCCGTTGGCAACCTCCCCTTGAATCCTCCCCTGCGCTCGCAAGACTGCCGGGAGAGAAACAAGTGACAGAACTGACGCCAGCAAGATCAAACCACCACGCATTGTGCTCAGGCCCCTTACCTTGATACTTAAAGTATTCTGAATCCCCCAAAAAAATACAAGCCTTTTGTGTCGCGGGTAGCGTCCTAGTTCGACTGTAGGGCCGCCTCCCGCCGTCGCGGGACGGTCTGGCCGGGGCAAGCCCCGGCCCTACGCAACGGGGGCGATGTTCAAGAATCAGATGCACGGGACGCTAGGAGCTCGCGGGCGTTCCCCGTTTTGGCCTTCGGAGGATCAACACCAGCGGGATGAGGAGCAGAAACAGCATGCCCATCAGCCGAAACACGCTCAGAAAGCTCAACAATGTCGCCTGCTGTTGCACCACCCCATAGAGCATGGCTAGGGCGCGGCGGCTGGCGGTGGCGGGGTCGGAACCGCCTCGCAAGAACAAGGCTCGAGCCTGCTCGAGTGCTTGCCGGGCAAAGGGGCTGTTGTCCGTCACGTGGGCGGCCAGCAGCGACTGGTTGAACTGGGAGCGCCGCGCAATCCAGGTGGTGACGAAAGAAACGCCCATGCTCGAGCCGATGTTTCGCATCACGCTATAAAGGCTCGTGGCATAGCCAGTCTCAGCCTTTGGAATCGGATCCATAGTCAGAACCGTGAGGGGAACGAAGACGAAGGCCAACCCGGCGCCTTGATTGACCAGGTGTACGAGGATGTCCCAGGTTCCGGAATCAAGGTCCATGTGGGAGTAGCCGAAGAAAGCGAAGCTGGCCACAGCGAACCCGAACACCAGCATCCAGCGCCCATCCCAACCTTTGCCGAGCAGGTATCCCACCAGCGGCATGCAGAGGGCTGTGGCAACGCCGCGAGGGCTGGTCCAAAGCCCCGCGGTCGCGGACGTCCAACCGAGCAGGATCTGCATGAACAAAGGCAAAGTCACCAAGCTGCCGTAAAGCACGAACCCAAGCACCGTGACCAAAACGATGCCCGCCGCAAAGCTGCGATACTTCAACAGCCGGAAGTGCACGATGGGTTGCTCGATGGTCAGCTCGCGGATGACGAAAGCCGCCAGGAAGCCCACCGCCAGCACGGCCAGGCTGATGATGAAGCGGCTTCCGAACCAGTCTTCTTCCTGGCCTTTGTCCAACATGATTTGCAGTGCCCCCATGCCCACCGCCAGCATGCCAAATCCCCAAAAGTCGGCGCGCAACTTACCACGGCTAAGGTAGGGCGGATCGGAAATAAAGAGGCCGATCATGATCAGGCTGGTGATGCCGATGGGAAGGTTGATATAGAAGACCCAGCGCCAGGAATAGGTGTCCGTAATCCACCCGCCGAGCGTGGGGCCAAGTATGGGGGCAGCGACAATGCCCAACCCCCAAAACGCCATGGCCTTGCCGCGCTCCTCGCCCGGGAATTCCTCGAGCAGCACGGCTTGGGAGAGCGGCTGGAGCCCTCCGCCGGTTGTGCCTTGGAGCACGCGAAAGAAAATCAGCGCGGGCAGATTGGGCGCAATCCCGCACAAAAGGCTCGAAACCGTGAAGCCCGTCACCACGGTCAGCAGCAATCGCTTGCGCCCGAAATAGTTCGCCAGCCAGCCGGTGATGGGCAGGATGATGGCGTTGGCTACCAGGTAAGAGGTGAGTACCCAGGTGGATTCATCGACAGTCGCCGAAAGGCTGCCCGCAATGTGCGGCAGGCTCACGTTGACCACCGAAGTGTCCAACACCTCCATCACCGCGCTGGACATGACCGCCACCGCCACCAACCAACGATTCGCCGAAGAATGTGTTCCCAGCGCGTTGCTCATATGAGAGATGAGATTTTAACACTTCGAGAATGCCCGCCACACCCCTGCGAGGAGGTAGGTAGAAAAATGTAAGGCGGGAAGCAAGCGTAGCGCAGACGTGTTCTTTACGTCTGCGGCTCGTTGCTAGGGGTTTGAGAAGAGGATGACGAGTTTGCGGCGAAAGGGCGGCGAAGCCCTTGGAGTGCGGCAGCGGAGCCTGCGGAGCTGCCGCCTTGGCTTCCGCTTCCAGTCCAAAACTAAAGGCGGCAGCTCCGCAGGCTCCGCTGCCGCACTCCAAGTCGCGGTTCTGCCCCGTGGGCACTCACTTTGAGCCGGTGCTCGAAGCGGGCGCAGCCGGGGCGGGCTTTACTTTCTCGATGGCCTCCCGCATGCCCGTCTCCCACTTCTCCGTCGCGTCGTAACCAATGCCTTTCAGGCGCACCACGCCGCCCGAATCCACAATCCAATTCTGCGGGATTCCCTGCACGTTGAGCGTTTCCGTCACGTAGCTGTAAGCCGGGACCACGGTGAGCGCGAGCTGATGCTCCTTGAGGAAGGGCTCGATAATCCCAGGGTTGTCATCCATGTTCAAGGTGATGAACTGAACGTCGGAGCGATTCTTGTACTGTTCGATGAGCTTTTGTAAGCGAGGCAACTCCTCGCGACAGTACGTTCACCAGGACGCCCAGAAGTTCAGGAACGTCGTCTTGCCCTTGAGCGCAGCCAGGTTCCAAGTCTTGCCGCTCAGATCGGCGAGCTCGAAGGTGGCCAAGGGTTGATTGGCGTCCTCCCAGCTCAGCGTGGCCTGGTTGGCCAAGGCGTCGGCGCGGCGCCCATACCATAATTTCCAGCCTTCATCCGTGCCGCCCAGGCCGGCCCAGAGCTGGTGCGCGTTGTCGGCGAGCTCATCCTTCATTCCAGTCTCAGGCTTTTGCTGGGCGTCGAGCCGCGTGAGCAAGGCATTCTCATAGAACGCCATAGCATCGAGCTTGCGGCCGCGGAGTTCCGCCCCACGGGCCATCAGACCCCAGTAGGTGGCGAGCCGGTCGGCATAGCTTTTCTTGCGGTCCTGCTTGTCGCCGGCGAGCGACTTCAGGTCTTGGAGCCGCTCGTCCATCTGCGTCAGCAGGAGTTGGGCCTTGTCAGTCTGCTTTAGTTGCAGATAGCCGTCCGTCTCGAACCCCATTCCCTGGAGGCGCGAGTAAGCCTGATAAAACTTATTGTCCTCGATGTTCTCCTTGGTGGCGTAGAAGTCGTAGTACGGATCTTTGGACTCAATCTCCCATTTGGCCAGTCCCTTTTGCGCCATCTCCACCAGGCGCTCGGGCTCGAGGTGCTTCTTGGAGAGCACTTCGGCCACGTTGAAGTAATCATAGGAGCCGGGGCCCTCCGGCCCGGCATTGGTCATCATGACTTTGATCGTCTGATCCACCGCCGCCGTCAAGTCAGCCGGAGCCACACCTTCGAGATGCTCCATAGCATCCAAACGCTCGTTCCAGATGAAGGTTGTGTTGGGGCGCTCCTTGAGCCATTGGGCGGTCTGCTGCAACAGATCGCTGTAGTAGGCCCGTTTCTTGTCCGGGGGCGCATCGTCGCCCGGATAGTGGTGGTCTTTCCGCCACTTCGACATCGCGGGCAACGAGTAAGGCGTTGGGAAACGCACTTGCGCCTGTTCCTCCGCCCAGTCGGACTGCTTCTGATCGTTCACCAGCTTGTAGCCCTCCTGGAGCGCCGAGTACCACTGGCGCTTGTCTTCGAGCTTGAGCTGGCGGAGGCGCTCGAGATCGCGGCCAACCTGTTGGCGTAGCGGGCCATATTCTGAGGGCGGATGCGCCTTGAACTCGAGCGACCAGAGCGTTGTATAGGCGCCGACAGCTTCGGGGTCGCTGCGGCCCTCGAGCAAGGTACGCAACCTGGCGGCGTAGGTGCGGTCGAGGTCCTTGTCGCCGATATCAGCCAGCGGCTCGTAACCGTCCAGGGAGGCGGGGCAAGCCTCGAGGAAGCCCTTCAGGTGCGCCAGGCGTTGCTCCTTGTCCAAAAACACCGGCGAGCTATAGATGTTCACAAGCTGTAGATGTGGCCAAAGGAAGGTCGGGTCCCTCTGGAGGGCGCCACTGGACAGTTTAATGGCCTCCGCCGACTGGCGGCCCTCTAACGTCAGGGCGTAAAGGTACGCCAACTGCGCATTGTCGGGGTTCTGCTCGTGACGCGCTTTGTATTCGGCAATCACCTTGTCCTTGTCCGACCTGCTGTTCATCGAGCGAATGTAAGCCTTCTGCACGAACACGTCGCCGGGGTACTGGCGCAGCAAGGCTTGAATGGCGGCGGCGAGTTGTTCGTGGAACTGCCAGTCAGTCAGCGCCGGTGTCTGCCGGGGCAACCCATCAAGGGCCAGCTTAACGGCGGGGCCGGGACCGCACACGTTCTCAGTGCCTGATTGGGAATAGGCGCGAGACCCGGCGGTGAGCAAGAATACTAAACAGCACAAACCCAGGCCAATCTTGCGGGTCATCTTGTCCTCCATGAATTCAGACGTGAACTCTGCTTGTGTTAGACGAAGCCGGCGCGGTTCGGCCATCAGGCGCTGATTGCGCCCACACGCACGTCGCAGGATTTGAAACCCGCCAGCAGGGCCGGGAGACACAGCGAAAGCTGCCCGCGACCGATGCGATAAACTTTCTGAGTTTCCCTGCTGCCTTCCAACCTCCTGAGTTTCAAATCCTTCAGTATTTTAGTCCAATAACCATTCCAAGGGAAACCACTACCCTGGAGCAGAGGCTGGCTGGCGCAGACCCCTGGTCTTGGGGGTCTGCGATTTCGCGAAGCGACGTGTAGGAGGCACCGGCTGCTTAGAGTCGGCTTGGAGGAGGGGACACTGCGGGCGAACGTGCCCGCGCCAAAGCAATGCCCGAACGGAGTCCCTTCGGGAGATCGCAGACCCCAAAGTGCAGGGGTCTGCGCCAGCCCGCCAGGTCGCTGGACTCGCCGGCCTTGCGGCCAGTTCGGGTCTACCCAAGAGGGCAAAGGTTGAGTATGATGTGAACCTGTTTCCCGTCAGCTTTCAGTTTTGATCTGGAGGAGAGGGGTTCCGAAGGAGGGGCGGAAAGTTGACGGAGGAACCGTCAAAGACATAAGATGCAGCCCTTTCGCGTACTCGAGCACACGGCCGACATCGGTTTCGAGGCGTTTGGGGCCACGCGCCAGGAGGTGTTTGCGAATGCGGCGCGCGCCCTGACGCACTTGATGGTGGATGTGGAAACGATTGAGCCCCAGGAGAAACTGTCGCTGCGCACGGAAGCTTCCGATATGCCCAACCTGCTGGTAAACTGGTTGAGCGAAGTCCTGTACCTTTTCGACGCGGAGGGTTGGGTGTTTCGCGACTTCGAGTTTGAGGACCTTACGGACCACTCGCTGGCGGCCATGGCGAGAGGTGAGAAGTTCGACCGCAGACGGCATCAAGTCAAATTGCTGGTGAAGGCGGTAACTTATCATCAGCTTGATTTGAGGGAAACAGCGCAGGGGTGGCGCGCACAGGTGTATGTGGACATTTGAGCAGAGTCGAGAGTCGAGAGTCGACGAGTCGAGCGTTGCCCAAGGGAGAGGGTACAGACCCAGTTTCCTGCGTTCCCTTTTGGTGACTGCCTTCTCTCCCCAAAGGAGAGGGCAAAGACCCAGTTTATTGTGTTGCCTTCTGCTTTCTGCCTTCTGCCTTCTGACTTCTTTTTACTGCCCGGCTGTGGGTTGGCTCTACACGGTCCAGGAAGTGAAGCCGAAGGTCTTCGTATGGATTTCGGAAGATGTTCTGGATCTGGACGGAGACCCGCAGTTTGAGCGCGCAGGGACGGCGGGATTCATCGTTACCTCGGAGGGTGTGGTCGTAGTGAATACGACCAATAGCCCCTTTCACGGCCGCGAATTGCTCTATGAGATCCGGCATCACTCCGAGCTGCCGGTGCGGTACGTTATCGACACCAATTCCAGCGGCGAGCAGATACTGGGCAACGAAGTCTTCACGGAGTTGCAAGCCGTCGTGATTTCATCGGCGAAAACGCAGGATGAGATCCTCCACTACCAGCAACTCCTGGCGCGCCGTCTTGCTGATGATGAGGGCGACGGGAAACTGCGAACCCGCATGCGCGGCTTCCACATCACCGTTCCCGCCCAGACTTTCGGAGGCGAAATGGCGTTGCGCCTGGGCGGGCAGGAGATCAAGCTGTTGACCTTGCTCAAGAATGGCTCTGGAGATGACGCGGTGGTTTATCTGCCCGCCGCAAAGGTTTTGTTCCTCGGCGAGCTATTTCAGAACGGCTACTTCCCTCGCATCGACTCGAGGAACGTCCATGATTGGATCGACACCCTGCGACAGGTCGAAAAATGGGACGTGGAAGTTTACGTCCCCGGTCATGGCGCGCCCGGCGGAAAAAAGGAGTTGGCAGAATTCCGTCAGTTCCTCGAATGGTTCGGAAAAGAAGTTGCTACTCGTTTCCAGCAAGGAAAATCCTTAAGCCAGGTAAAGCGCGAAGTAGGCACCCTGGCGGAGAATTATAGATGGCACGCGCCGGAACTGCTTTCCGAAGAGGTGGAAGCCGTTTACAAGCAAACAGTGAAAACACCGCTTAAAAAGGCAGCCCCCCAACCGACCGCCCAAGCTCCTCCGCCGGGACAGCCCTAGGCTCAGCCATAGGAAAAGCTGCCGGAGTCCTCGTACGGGTTGTTCGCCATTCGTAGAAGAAAAGGCGCCGCCTGTCATTCTGAGCCCTCCGCTGTTATCCTGAGCGCAGCAAAGGATCTCGCTCTGCCCACTCAGGGTAAACTCCGCGAAGAATCGCCGCATTTAAAGGCTCAATCAGTGCGAACAAATGCCGGGATTCTTCGCTTTGCTCAGAATGACAGAAACTGCATATCGAAAGGAGGTTAGCAATGAGATGTTCGAGGCGGGAAGTCTGTTTTTGGATCCCTGCGGTGATGGCCTCGCACGGCTTGGCGGCGGACGTCCCAATCCCTTCGAAGATCGCCCGATTCGAAGATCTGCCCGTCGAATCCGGTGACGGACATGCGCTTCGCCGCATCTTGGAGGGAAGGACCCACAGTGGCTACGTAATAGAGATGCATGAGACCGACCTTGCGCCTGGCGCCATGCCTCATCCGGCGCATCACCATGCACACGAAGAAGTCTTCCTGGTCCGCGAGGGCACGCTGGAGGTTACCATAGCCGGCCGGGCCTCTCGCCTAAGCCCCGGCTCGGTCGCCTACGTGGCCTCGAATGACGAACACGGCATCAAGAACGCCGGCGCCACTCACGCGCAATATTTCGTCATCGCCCTGGGAACTGAGTGACTTTGTGCGCAGTCACCTGAGCTTTTCGTACTCTTCCTTGGCCTGTTTCAGGATGGGAATGTCGGGGTCGGCGTCTTTCCAAAAAGCGAAAAAATCCTGGTAGGCGGCACGGGCCTTGGCCAGGGCGTCGGGCTGTAGGGGCGCCCCTTGTGGGCGCCCTGCTGGGGCGGGCAGTCGCCCCGGCGACCCCGCCCCTACACCAGCCTGAAGCGCGTAAGCGCGTCCCAATCCCAGCCGTGCCAGTGCGTAAAGCGGACTCAGGGGGTCTATGCCGCGATGGTCCAGGATCTTCTGAAACTCGGCGGCGGCCTTGGCTCCCTCATGCCCGTGCCGGAAGGCTTCCCCGCGAAGGTACATGGGCCCGTAATCGGTGAGCTCGTAAGGGCGGGCAGCTTCCAGCAACGTAATAGCTCGCGCGGGGTTGTTGTGCTGGAGCTCGATAACCGCCCGCGTTGCGGGAATGGAGACATTGTTGAGCAGAGTGTCCAAGGGGAAATCTTTCGCCAACTCGTCGATGAGTTTCTGAGCCCGATCGGTATCTCCGCATAGCGCCAACGCGCTCGCTAATGTCATCTTCGCATCCTTGTCCACCGGGGAGGCGAGAGCTTCTGTAGCCTTTTGGTGAGCCTCCTGGATATTGCCAAGCGCTGCCTCCAAGACAATCTCCCCCGCTCGCACATTAGCCGCCAGCGCTTTGCGACCTTGCTGCTCGACCAGATCAGCCGCGCGCGTGATGGTCTCGCGAGCCCTATGCGCTTTCCCCACGGCGTAGTCAGCCATACCCTGTGGAAAGAGCATGAACAAATCCAGATGCTTTCCGGCTGCCCAGGCGATTTCGCGCTGCATGCCAGCCGCGTCCCCGCGAATAAAGGCAATTTCGTAAAGCACTTCATGGACGCCCATAGAGTCCGCATTCTGTGCGATGGCCTGTTCAGCAACGGCCTTCGCCTCATCGTAGCGATCGAGCTTTTCGTAAGCACTTTCAACGTTCTGGTAGGCGAAGCCGTCCTTCGCGTTGAGGCGCATAGCTTCGCTGGCGTTGGTTACGGCTTTCTCATACTGCCCGATCACACTGTACCGGAGCGCCACGTTGTCGCGGGGAGTGGTGTCGCGAGGGTAGGCTTCTTTCCACGACTCATAGACTTCAATGGCCTTGTCAATCTGCCCCGTAACCATCTCATAGTAATGCGCGGAGATGTATAACTTCTCCCGCTCGCTTGCCCTCTCTTTCAGCTCGAATGCCTTCTTCAAGTAGTCTGAAGCCTGCGCCCTTTCCTGCTCGTTGCTATAGGCCACGCCCAGCGTGGCATAGGCCATAGCGAAATTAGGATCCAACTCGATGGCCCGTTTCAAGTGGGGGATAGCTTTTTCGTCAGCCAGCTTCAGGTGTTCGGCCTGTCCCAGAGTGAAAGCTTGCAGCGCCTCGAGGGAGGAAGTGGTGGCTTGCTCCAGCGGCATGGCGAACTTCTGGACCGAGCCGAGGGACTCGCCGAGTTTGCGCCGCAGGCTGGAGGCAGCGCGGTCCAGCGCCTTCAGCACCTGCTCCTTGCTTTCGGCCTCGATCTGCTCGCGGGCCAGCGCGTCACCTGTCTGCGCGTTAACGGCTGTCAGGGTAATCACGTAGTGGCTGCCCAGGCTCGAGATGGAGCCTGTCAACATTGCCTTGCACCCCTCGCGCAGGCAAATCTCGCGCGCCACGTCGTTCGACACTCGTCCATCGGGAGAACAGCCCATGTAGTGCAAGGCCTCACGCACTCGCGATTCCGGGAGGATGTTCAGATAGGGGGACTGGTCAAGTTGCACAGTGAGCGCCTCTTTCAACGTCCCGTCGAAAACAGGCTCGCCGGTGGTGTTAACGAAATCCGCCACCACGATGGAATCCCGTTCGGTCAGAGCCGGGGTTCGCCGGAAGTGCAACAAGGCTCCGACCAAGACGATCAGCACTACCCCCGCTGCGACGGGAATCACCCAGCTCCAGCGCCGGCCCCCATGGCTCGCCCGGCTCGGTGTAACGGACTCAGCCGGACCCGATGGGGCCGGGGCAGCAACCGCAATCTGGCTGCTCGCCTCTTGGACGGGAGTCAAGGCGGCCGCAGCAACCGACGCCGAGCGGCCCGAATCCGTATCGCGCTTGAGGCGTTTCAGATCGCTTCGCATCTCGGCGGCGCTCTGATAGCGCATCTCCGGGTCCTTTTCGAGCGCCTTGCTGATAATTCGTTCCAGTTCGGCCGGACACTCGGGATTCAAACGCACCGGTGACGTCGGGGCTTTGTGGAGGATGTTGTCGAAAATGGCAGCCGAGGTGGTTCCCGAGAAAGCAGGACGGCCGGTGGCCATCTCGTAGAGAACCAACCCAAAAGAGAACAGGTCGGTGCGCAAGTCGAGTTCCTCGCCCAGCGCTTGCTCGGGTGACATGTAGGCCACCGTCCCCATCGCTACGCCGGGGCTGGTTAAGTGCCCCTCCGCGGTTCCGGCAGTCGTGGTCGGCATCTCTTCCAGCGCTTCTTTCCCCGGCCCCCAGCCCCTAGCCCCCAGCCCCTGTTTTTCCGGCGCCAGCTTGGCTAAGCCGAAGTCCAAAATCTTCGCCTGCCCGCGGTCGGTGACGAAAATGTTTGCAGGCTTGATATCCCGATGCACAATGCCCTTCGCGTGCGCCGCATCAAGGGCGTCGGCGAGCTGGATACCGAGGTCCAGGATTTCGTCCACCTTAAACGGCTTGGCCGCAATACGCTGCTTCAGTGTCTGGCCTTCCAGCAACTGCATCACAATGAAGGGCTGACCTTCGTGTTCGCCAATGTCATAAATCGTGCAGATGTGCGCATGGTCGAGAGCCGAGGCGGCCCGAGCTTCCCTCTGAAAGCGCTCCAGGGCTTGACGATCTTCGGCCAGCTCTGGCGGCAGGAACTTGAGGGCCACGAAACGGCCGAGACGAGTGTCTTCGGCCTTGTACACCACGCCCATCCCGCCAGCGCCCAGCTTCTCAATTATGCGGTAGTACCCTAAAGTGCGGCCAATCATGGGAAGCAACCCGATCGCGAAAGTGCATCTTAGCCCGCAGGCACGGGCAAGTCAATGGGAGGTACGTTGACCCCAATCCATCGACAACGTCCGGGCAGGGAAGGAGGAGGTAGGGGCGAGGCGCCGCCTCGCCCCTACAGGCAGCACCCGCCGGGTGAAACCGGGTGGGCACAGGGGTGGTCGCCGCGCGCCCATACGAGCGTGACCCGTCGTTATCGACGCATTAGGGCGTTGACTCGGGCGAGTGGGATTTGGGACAATATGTAGGGTTGGGGTCAGGGAGAGACCGCGTGGCGCAGTTTTACATTCCGGTAGGCGAAGTGGTCAAGCTGGAGCCGAAGTCGGAAGGCATCGAGACCCCGCGTAAGAAAAAACCCAAAGAAATAGCCGTTATCACCGAGTGTTGCACCGGTTGCGCCGGTTCCCCGGCCTGCGTTCCTTATTGCCCGGTTCTGGATTGCATGTATTGGGTGGTTGACGCGGAGAACCCTCCCTTCGGCCGCATCGAGGTTGATCCTCAACTCTGTATCGGCTGCAAGAAATGCACCAGCAAAGGCCCTGACGGGTGTTTCCTGGATGGCTGTCCGTGGGACGCCATCGAGATGGTCCCCACCGAAGAAGTGGAAGCCCGGCTGGGGACGAAGTTCACGTTTTAGCCTCCTTATTTCTCCCTCTTGCTCTGCGTAGCCCTCTGCCGGATAGCCTGCGCGGTCAGGAGCGCCTGCTGCCGGACCCGATCAGACATTCCCGGCACGCCGGCGGCGAAACGTTCCACCTCGGGCAAAGCTTCAGGCTGGCCAACCAACACAAGGGCACGCAAGGCTTCAAAGACTTGCGCTTCCCCGGGCCTAATGACGGCAATCGCATCGCCGGGGCCGATCTGCCCACCGTCCTTTGCTGCCAGCCGCGAAACTTCCCCGGCCACGGGTGAGGCAACGTCCACGGGGTTTGCGCCGCTGGGGGAACTGATGCGCGCCACGATCCCCCCGCTTTGAACCGCGGCTTGTTCTTTGAGGCGGAATCTGAGCGTGCCGGCCCGCGGGGCAGTCAGCGTAAAGGGTTGCAGCATGGCCTGCAATTGCGGCTCTCCCGCCGCATCGCTGAAACGCGCCAAAGCCAGCGCGGCGTTCCACCGTACCAGCGGCGCAGGGTCGTCGACGAGCTTGCGCAAGGTTTGGTGAAATTCCTCGGAACGGTTGTCCTGGCCCATCACCCATGCAGCCATCGAGCGCAATTGCGGCTCTTTATTCTGCGTCAACGCGATAATCTCGGGATACCAGCGCTGCACTGTGCCATCGCCGCGCGCCATCCGGTTCGAAAGCTGCGCCAACGCGTGCTGGGTTTTGTGCGGCACTGAGGTATCCGATAGATACTCGCCCATCTCCCAGTCGCTCAAGGGCCTTCCAAACCACGTCTGGTACCAAAAAAGAAATGTGATGAGGACCACCAGAATCGGAACGACGGCGATGAGCGTGTTTCGCGGTGAACCCGAATCGAAACTCGAAAACCGAAAACCGAAAACCGCCTTGCGCAACGTCATCCCCTTCGGATTAGAGAAGTCAGGAGCCTGAAGTCAGAGTCGAAAATCGAAACTGGCAGCGCGCAACGTTACCGTCTGCCCTAGCGTTACAGAGTATCGCAGGGTCATTGGGCACGTCCATTCCTTCACTCGAAATCCCCGCCTGATGTTCGTGCTATCCTACCATTACTCCGGCGGAGGGTAACTCGAGGCGAATATTGACGACGGAACACCCTTTCAAAGACTCAGACGAGGTTGGCCTTTGCGCCCATTGCAGGCACGTTCGGACCATCCGGTCCGATCGCGGTTCAGCTTTCTACCTGTGCCGCCGGAGCGTTACAGACCCTGGTTACCCGCAATATCCCCGCCTTCCTGTGCTCTTCTGCCGGGGTTACGAGGCGGCAGAGTCAGACACAGGCGGCAAGGCCAACTAAACCGCCGGCGCGAGTTGCTTTTTCTCCCAGGGTTTGGGGCGGCGATTCGCGGCAAGGATTCTCTTCCGCAGGCGGATGGATTTAGGCGTGACTTCGACGTATTCATCGTCGGCGATGAAGTCGAGAGCTTGGTCGAGGCTGAGCGGGCGGTAAGGAATAAGGCGGATGGCCTCGTCGGCCACCGAAGCGCGCATATTGGTTTGCTTCTTTTCCTTGGTGACGTTCACGTCGATATCGTCGGGGCGGGAATTCTCACCCACGATCATGCCCTCATAGACTTCCGTGCCGGGCCCATAGAAAAGCTCGCCGCGCGACTGGAGGTTGTTGAGGGCATAGGCCGTGGTGATGCCGGCCCGGTCAGCCACCAGAACTCCTGTGGGGCGAGTGGCCATTTCTCCCTGGTATTCCGTCCAGCCGTCAAAAAGGGAGTGAAGCAGCGCCGTGCCGCGCGTTTCCGCGAGCAACTGGCTGCGCAATCCAATGAGGCCGCGTGAGGGTATGCGGAATTCCAGGCGGACACGGCCGGACCCGTGATTCACCATCTTGGTCATTTGCCCGCGGCGGCTTCCCAGAGTCTCAATCACCAGTCCGGTAAACGACTCCGGGCAATCGACCACAAGGAGTTCCACCGGTTCCAGGAGCTTGCCGTTCTCCTTGCGGACCACGACCTGCGGTTTGCCTGCCATCAGCTCGTAGCCCTCGCGGCGCATGGTCTCAACCAGGATGGCAAGCTGAAGCTCGCCGCGCCCCAGTACACGGAAAGTATCCGTTGAGTCCTGCCAGTCCACAAGGATGGAGACGTTGGTGAGCAGCTCCTTCTCCAACCGCTCGCGCAGGTGGCCCGAGGTCACGTACTGGCCTTCGCGGCCTGCGAGTGGGGAGGAGTTCACAGTGAAGACGATGGCGATCGTTGGCTCATCGATCACGATGGGCTCGAGCGGAGCGGGCTGCTCGGGGTCGGTGATAGTCTCGCCAATCTGGATGCCCTCGACTCCGGCGAGGGCCACGATGTCGCCGGCGGGCACTTCCTGCACCTCTTCCCGTTCCAGGCCAAGAAAGGTGTAGAGCTTGGTAATTCGGGTCCGGACCAATTCGCCTGAGAGCTTAGCAATAGCCACTTCGTCCCCAAAGTGAACGGCGCCGTTGAACACCCGGCCGATGGCGATGCGGCCCAGATAGTCGCTGTAATCGAGATTCGCCACCTGAAGCTGTAGGATAGCCTCCGGATCGCCGGCAGGCGCAGGGATGGAGTTCACAATCGCTTCAAACAGCGGCAAAAGGTCTTGCGAGCCGTCACCCGGGCTACGATGGGCAACACCTTTTTTGGCGTTGGTGTAAAGGACCGGGAACTCGAGTTGGTCCTCCGTGGCGTCGAGGTCGATAAAGAGGTCGTAGATCTCGTTCAGCACCTCGGCCGGCCGGGCATCCTGCCGGTCAATCTTGTTCAGCACCACGATAGGAGGCAGCTTGGCCGCGAGGGCTTTCTGGAGAACATAGCGGGTCTGTGGCAGTGGGCCTTCGCTCGCGTCCACCAGAAGAAGCACCCCATCCACCATCTTAAGCGCCCGCTCAACTTCGCCCCCGAAGTCGCTGTGGCCCGGTGTATCCACAATATTGATCTTGATGCCTTGATAAAAGAGCGCTGTGTTCTTGGCAAGAATCGTAATGCCGCGCTCGCGCTCGAGATCGCTCGAGTCCATGACCCGATCCACCACGGCTTGGTTGGGGCGGAAGATGCCGCTCTGGCGCAGCATGGTGTCGACGAGGGTGGTCTTCCCATGGTCAACGTGAGCAATGATGGCGATGTTGCGAATCTGTTGGGTCAAAAGTTACCGATTCTTCCTGGCAATTACCGTGCGAGTCCGGGGACCGCCTAACTGGATTTTTTCCAAATCAGGGAATCCAAGCTGAGGGGCCCGGCCCCGGCAATGCACAGGTAAAGGAAGACGAAGCAGTAGACCACCGCCAACTCCCCGTGGTTGAGCAGGGGGATGAACCCATTGGGCAAATGCGCCTTAAAGTAGGCCACGGCCATCTCTCCGCACAGAATAAACGCCACCGGAGAGGTGAAGAGCCCCAGGATGATCAGCAGCCCGCCGATCATTTCCAGGCCGCCGGCTACCCACATAAGCGAGCCGAATGGAACCGTCCCACCTTTTCCACCCATACCGCCAAACAGGCCGAGTGTTTTTTGCATTCCGTGACAGGAGAAGGTGAATCCCACGACTATGCGGAGCACGGAGCGCGCATAAGGCTCAAGGCTACGAATCGTTGACATGTGTTCCTCCAATGTGACGAAGCGAAGCCACTCCCTGCCGCTATTTGATGTGGCATTGGGCGAGGCCGCGCTTTTCCAAATATTGCTGGTGGTACTCCTCTGCTCGCCAGAAGGTAGCAGCGGGAACAATCTCCGTTACGATGGGTCTTTTGAACGCTCCGGCGCGCTCGAGACTTTCCTTGGATGCACTGGCGACCGCCTCCTGTTCCGGCGTGTGATAGAAAATCACGGATCGGTATTGAGTTCCCACATCCGGACCTTGGCGGTTCAACGTCGTGGGGTCGTGGTTCTGCCAAAAGACTCTCAACAGGTCGTTGTAGGATGTCTTCAAGGGGTCATAAGTGATTTGCACCACCTCGGCGTGTCCAGTTTTGTCCGTACAGACGTCCGGGTAGGTAGGGTTGTCGAGCGTTCCTCCCATATAGCCAGCAGAGGTTGACACCACTCCCGGCACCTGCCGGAAGGCTACCTCGACTCCCCAGAAGCATCCCCCGCCAAATGTGGCTGTCTCCATGACCTGCTCTCCATATCAGGATTTCAAATTTGAAATTTCAAATTTCAAACTCCGTGTCATGCCCCGCCCGCAAGAACATTGTCGCCCGCCGCCGCGAAAAATGCAAGGCGTAGCTATTCAACTGACGCTCGGTAGTGCCTGCCCTTCCACGGAACGCCTCCCCCCATGATACCGGTGAACGTCGAATTCATGGCCACGCAAGAATAGAACAGCGTCGCCAGAGGCAGCGCGAAGACGTAGAGAACCGGAGCACGAAAGTGGCGTATGAAAGGCAAATAGACCAGCGAAGCGACTGCGCAAGCCAGTAAGGCAACGAGGAGAGCCGGATCGTGCAGGACGGCCGCGCCCAACCTCATGTCGCGCAGAATCCGAGCGAGCAGGGGGACCCAGGGGAAAACCCCCAGCAGGTTGGCAAAGAGCACTACCTCCAGAATCTTTGGCGCCGAGAACCCGGCTCCTTCAAAGGCGGTACGGCTGAGCCCCTCGAACATCTCCGCAGCACCGCTGTACATGCGGGTATGAAAGAGACCGCGACTTGCCGCCAAATAGATGCGGCGTCCATGGCGTTTGAAAAGCTCGGCCAGGCGCAGATCTTCGATTAACACTTTCCTCAAGCGCCCGTAGCCGTCCAAGGCGTTAAGGTCTTCACGCTTCATCAGAATAAAGCCGCCGGCGGCGAGGGCACGGGAAGACTTTGGATCATTTACCAGGCGCAGGGGAAAAATGGAAGAGATAAGAAATGCGAATGCCGGAAGCACCACTTTTTCCCAGAAGGAGCCGAACTCAAATTCCGGGACAATCGAGAGGAATTGCACACCTCGTTCGAGGGCACAGGTCATGGCCACACGCAGGATCGAGGGATGAAAAACCATGTCCGCGTCGGTCGCCAGAATCCATTCGCCGGCGGCGCTCGCCGCCAGATGGAGGGCATGCACTTTGCCGTACCAACCTGGCGGCAGTTCCTTGTTGTGAAAAACCTTGAGCCGGCCTCTCGCCGCCGGCTTGCGGGCCCACTCGTCGGCGATGGCCCCCGTGCGGTCCCGCGAGTCGTCGTCCACCAGAAGGATTTCGTAGTGGGGATATTCAAGCGCCAACATGGAATCGAGCGCCGCGGGAAGCGCCTCTTCCTCGTTGCGGGCCGCGAGGATAATCGACACCTTCGGAAAGCTCTCAAGAGAGGAGGTGGGTTGATTCGCACACAGGATGGTGGCGCCACGAAGGTTCCGGAAGGTGAGGGCGCCCATGCCACACCAAAGAACGACCACAAGGGCCATTAACCAAAACGTCATACGCTCCAAAGTGTTCTTTCAAATGGTAAATAGTGAGTGGTGAATGGCGAATGGTGAATAGTAAATTATAAATAGTAAATTGTGAATTCCAGACGGCGGGTCTCGGTGGCGCGCACAAGGTCTGCAACCGCTTCCCGCCGTCAATTTATAATTTACAATTTACTATTCACCATTCACTATTCTTAATTGCGCTCGTCACCGCCCCCCCTGACACCTGGCCCCTGACACCTGTCTACGCCCGGCGAGGCTTGCTCCTATGTCTGGAGATGTACCGTGCCGGGGTGGCGGCTTTTTTCTTCTTGGGCGGCCCGGGCTTGACCTCGGCGGGCTCCTCCGCAGGTGCTTCGGGCTCGCCTTTAGGTGTAGACCTTGTCTTTACCAGGACCTGCTCAAATAGCACGGCACGGGGGCTTGGTTTCTTCTTGGGAGGCAACTCCGCATGACGGTACGGATGCTCGCTGTGGCATGTCTGGCAAATGACTTTCACCACCTTGTTGTCCACCAGACTTGCCACAGCGTGGTTCAGGAGCAGGCGGCAGCGAGGGCAAAAGTCGTCAATGGTATCGCCTAGTCGTGGAACAGGCTCAATCATGAAAGATCCCTTCGAGGGTCCTCGTCGTGAGGAAACAAGGCTGCGAGTGGCCATTATAGCGCGCTCTCGGCAAGAATCAAACGAATCACCGTATCGGATAGAGGCGATAAAGCATCCAGTAAACGAGCACGCCCGTCACCGAAACGTAAAGCCAAAGGGGCAGGGTCCAGCGGGCAATTCGCTTGTGCTGCCGGAAGCGCCCCCGCCAAGCGCGGTAAAGCGTAGCGAGCGCCAGCGGCACGATCAGCGCCGCAAGGATGGTGTGCGAACCGAGCAGCACGAAATAGAAACTTCGAACGACGCCTGGCCCTCGGAAGTGGGTTGTTCCGTGAAAGTAGTGATAAGTGAGGTAACAAACCAAGAAAATCGTTGAGGCCGCGAAGGCTGAAAGCATGCATGCCTTGTGAGCTCGGATGTTCTTTTGCCGTATGAAAAAGAACCCGAGTGTCAGGAAGATGGCACTGGCAGCATTCAGGGTAGCGTCAACGCTGGGAAGGTATGGGATCATCTGGGAGTCGCCGAATTCTTCTCAGGGGCATCCTTCAGCGCGGAGCCCTTGCCGAAGTGGCGCAGCATTTCTTGTGCCTCGCCGGTGTAAAACGACCACCCAAGGTCGGCGCCGAACAATGCCGCAAAAGTCAGGCTGATCAGGGTTATCCACCGACCGTCACTTGAGAAAATTCCGAAGGTTATCACCTGCCAAACGGCTACGGCCAGCCCAATCACGGTTACCACAAGGCAAAATACTAATAACACCAATCGCTTGAACATGGGTTGTCGGTCCTCGCCTGCGCCGAAAGAAACAACAGGTTCGCTTCGAGCCAATCAGTTTGCCATCCGAAGGCGTCTCTCGTAGAGGTCGCCTTTAGGCGGGCAAATCGTTGGAACCCCCGTGGCGGGGGTAAAGCCCGCTGCTTTGAAACCAGCGTGCCGGGCTAAAGCCCGCCGCAACAAGAAGCGAAAGTGGGCATTCTGGCCCACCCAAAGTATTGGGTTGCACCTAATTGCCCATAAGTTGCTTCGCCTCAAGGCCTTGCCATTGGCCACGAAATTGCTCCCACCCCATTGTGCCATGCTGGGCACACATGGGGCTCACCTCTAGAGCCCTAAAGGAGGCAAGAAGGCCATGCCAGCCGACCTCAAGGAGATTATAGACCAATTGAAGATGGAGAGGGACGTCCTAAAAAATGGCGGGTACGGCCGCTCTGTACGTACCCCCTGGAAACCCACGAAGCTCTTCCGTGATTCGGTCACCTGCCTGAATTTCGACGAAGTGGTTAAACGGCACCCCTGCACCGAATGCCTGTTGTGGGAATGGGTGCCGGAGAAGCACCGGGACGAGGACATCCCTTGCCACTTCATCCCCCTGAACGAGCGAGGTGAAAGCATCGCCTCTCTTGAGGACGCCAAGGATCGCGAAGAGGCCGAAAAGGCTCTCCTCGTCTGGCTGAATTCGACCATCGAGCGGTTGGAAGCAAAGATCGGCAAGCAACAGGCAGGCTGCGCCTAGAAGCGAGTTTTGTCCACCATCATCAAAGCAAATACCAGAGGCAAGTAAACGACTGAGGCAAGCACCAAACGCCGGGCGAAAGAATTCGACCGGTGAACCGCCAGACGCATGCCATAGTGAAAAAAACCGAATCCCAGCACCAAAGCCCCCACCAAGTAAGCCTTTCCCACCTGCCCCAAAAAAACGGGCAGCAAGCTCGCAGGGATCAGCACAAGTGAATACCCCAGAATCTGCCGCACGGTCGCCCGGCCTTCGCGGTCGTTCCTGGGAAGCATCTGGAGGCCGGCACGGGCGTAGTCCTCGCGGTACATCCAGGCAATCGCCAGCAGGTGCGGGAACTGCCAGAGAAACAGAATGATGTAGAGCGCCCAGGCCTCAAGGCCCAGGCTGTTGCGCACCGCCGCCCAGCCGATGAGGGGCGGCATGGCGCCGGGAAAGGCCCCCACCAGCGTGCAAAGTGGCGTTCTCTTTTTCAGTGGGGTATAGAAGAGGAGGTAGGAGCCAAGAGTCAACAAAGCGAGTTCGCTCGTCAATGGGTTCGTGAACACCCACAATTCCCAGCCCCCGAGTGCCGCTAACAGGATTCCGAAACAGAAGGCGCCGGCAGGGGCCAGTCTACCTGCGGGCAGAGGCCGATTGGCCGTACGGCGCATGTCCCGATCCGACCGGCGCTCGATAAACTGGTTCAGAGTTCCGGTGCCGCTGGCCACCAGCAGCGTTCCCAGCAACGTGTGCAACAGTCGCCAGAAATCCACCGGGCCGCGCAAGGCGAGATAGAAACCCACTAGCGTGCTGACCAGGACCAGGAAATTCACTTCCGGCTTGGTCAGTGTCCAGTAATCTGCCAGACGCACGAGCCACTGCCGCGGCGTGTTGTTGCTAACAGGTGATTGGCGGTTCATATGGCCGCTCCGTGTGAAGCCATAGCGATCTTTCCCACCCCGGTCCGAGGCGTGAGGAAGCGATGGGTCTGATAGGTCAGGTACAGGCTTGTCACCAGCACCAGCGCGCCTATGGCCACGTGCGCGGTAGCCATGTTCACCACGGGCGGCAGAGGTTGAGGGGCGTTCCGGTCAGCCGTCTTGACGAGGTAAGCGCCGATGCCGAGCGACAGTTGAACGATCAGCAGGGAGCCCAGCAAGAGCGCTGGCTTCAAGAGCGCGTGCTCCTGCGGGAACTTGGCCCCGATTCGCGTGACCAACCAAGCCACCATCATGGTTACCACGCAAGCGCCCACCACGTGGGGTCCGATTCCCATCCCGGAGTGGCGGTACCCGGCGCCCAAAATCAACTGCACAAGAATAGCGCCCGTCGTGGCCAGCGAGAGCTGTTGGACCGAGGGAGTGGAAGCGTCCTCGATTTTGGGTTCATCCCAGCGCCAATCGCCTCGCGTGAAAAAGGCCAGACTCGCGGCGAGGCAGAAAAAGACTTGAGCAAGTGTGGCATGCCCCATCGAGACGGACACGGGCAAATAAAATAGAACCGTGATGCCGCCGAGCAATGCCTGGGCCAGCACGGCAAGCACGGCAGCCCCTCCAACCCATTTCACCCAGCGCCGGGAATCCTTGATCCAGAGCGCCAGGGCAAGAATGATGGTCAGAATTCCCACCGCCCCGGCGATCATCCGGTGGGTGTGCTCAAATTTGACCCCCCCTACCATGCGCGGCATTCGGAAACTGCCGAAGGAAGTGGGCCAATCAGGCACGGAAAGGCCAGCGTCGTTGCTGGTCACCAGCGCACCCGCGATAATCAGAAAAAAAGTGCAGATTGCCACGAAGATGGCGTAGCGATGTAACCACGGACTGTATGGTTTGGTTTCCATGGGGGAATCCCTCAAATCGAGAGTCGAGAGTCAAGAGTCGAAAGTTACAACCGCCGCGTACTAGGCAGCCTGAACCCAGATGTTCGCGATCTTACGATCGAACTTTCAACCTCTTACTCTCAACTTTCGACTCTCAACCCTCGACTTCTCGACTTGTACTCTGCATAGCACGAGGTCGTTACTTTCGACTCTCGACTCCTCGACTCTCGACTCCTCGAAGCATTTCGCGCCATTCCCGGTCCCGCTCAGGAGTCCAATCAGCCGCGTCGTTAAACCGGTTCCGGGAACGATAAATGACCACAAAAATGCCTGCAAACATCACCAGCGCAGGCATAAGCAGAATGAGGATGCCGCTTCTCAACGCTTGAATCGCGCCAGCCTTCGCCGCCGCTGCGCTGGTGTAGCACATCGCGCAGCCCTGTGCGCAGGCGAGGGCGGGACAGAAGAACAGCCCGGCCAAAGCAGCCACCCGGGGCGTCCATTTAAAGGACCACTGGAAACTCATGACCGATCAACCTCAAATTACGATTCAAGGCCCCAAATCTCAATTTACACCTAATGCGGCCTCATCGCCAATAGCCTAAAGCTATCGGGGAACACCATAAACATCAAGAGAATGACCATCACCAAAGCGGGCATCAGGATAGCTGCCAAGCTGGGCTTTTCGTAGCGCAAATGCATAAAGTAGGCGATGATCAATGAAGCCTTGATTACAGAAAGGCCCATCAGCAGGACGATCATGATTTTCACCGCAAAAGCCTTGTAGCCAAGGAAAACTTCCACGCCCGTCAGCGCCAAAAGCCAGAACCACACCACCAGGAAAACTTTCACGCCGCCTTCAGCGTGCTCACGGTCCGATGCTGAATTCATGGAACCTCCCTTTCCGTTCTTCTCACCCCATCTTCACCGAAAGTATGTACACCAAGGGGAAAATGAACATCCACACCAAGTCGACGAAGTGCCAATACAGCCCACTGACTTCCACATCCTCCGAGGTCAGTTTTCCTTTGGCGGTGAGGGTGGCGACAACGCCCAGGTAGCAGACGCCACAGACGACATGCGTCATGTGCAAGCCGGTCAAAGTGAAGAACGCTGCCCCGAACAGCGGTGCTCCCCAGGGGTTCTTGAAGAGGCGGACGCCCTCTCCGATCAGGCCCGCCCACTCGGTGGCATGGATGATAACGAAGGCCAGCCCTCCGGCCATGGTCGCCCCTAACCACTTCACAACGCTGGGTCGGTTTCCGAGCTTTGCCGCGCGCACAGCCATCACCATGGTGACGGAACTGGTCAGGAGAATGACCGTCATGAGCGTCGCCTTGACAATGCCAGGATAAAACTCGAAGGGGGTGGGCCAGTTATCGCTCGCCACGCGAACGTAGCTGTAAGCCACCAGCAGCGCAGAGAAGGTGATAGCGTCCGAGATAATGAAAAGCCACATGCCCAGCTTCTTCGAGCCGGTGGCAAAAGGCGCCACACCTCCGCCCCACGCGGATTCCGTCACTTGGCGCAAGTTCGCGCTTACTGCTTCGTGGCTGGCCATCTTTATCTCCCGCATTCCCTGGGTAGCGCGGACCCCCGGTTTTGGGGTCCGCGGTTCTTTCTTTGGTCCACGGGCAAGCCGCGGACCCCAAAACCGGGGGTCCGCGCTACCCAGTAAACTTTCACATCCACCTCGAGAGCATGAAAAACAGATAAATCCAAAGCGCATCCATGAAGTGCCAGTAAATGGCGGTGACGTCCACAGGCGTCCGCCGCGCCCGTCCCAACGCAATGCGGCGGGCGCAAAAGACAACATAGGCAAGGGCCACCACGCCACCCAGCAGGTGGATGCCGTGTGCGGCTGTGAGCACATAAAAGAAAGAGCTGCCAGGGTTCGTGGTCAGATAAATTCCACGCGCCGCCAGCTCACGCCAAGCCATCAGTTGGCCGCCCAGAAAGCCGAGACCCAGGACCACTGTCGCCCAAAGCCAGCGGACGAATTCGCTGGCTGCGCCCGCGCTCAGCGAGCGGCGGGAGAGTTCCAGGGTTACACTGCTCGAAATCAGCAGGAAGGTGTTCAGCCAAAGGACACGCGGCACGCCAAATAAAACCCAATCGAACGACATTCCCCTGCGAACCACCAAGGCGCTCGTGAAAGCCGCGAAGAACATCACGATGCCGGTCAGCGCGAAGCACATTCCCAGGCGATAGGTCCGCTCGGGAACTCTGTATTCTTCCCAGCCGTCACCGCCACCGAAGTCGCGGGGTCGAAAGCCGCCTCCACCCTGGCCGGTGTCATCGACCCGGGCGGCTTCTTCCGGTCTGGTTGGCGTTAACGTCGTGGATGCCATAGAAATCCTTAAGAAACTTGTCCGTTGTCAGTCGTCCGTTGTCCGTTGCCAGTTGTCTGTTGCCACCTACCGCTCGCCACTGTCGGCTGACATCCGACCACGAGCCACGGACGACTTACAACGGACCACGGACAACGGACGACTGACTACGGACTATCCTGCCACGCTCTCCGGAGAATTCTGCATGATGTAGTCCTTGGCCGCGCCCGGCGTGCTGAACTCATAGGGGCCGTTGTAAACCACGGGGTGCTTTCCGGCAAAGTTGTCAAAGGGCGGGGGCGATGGAATTGTCCATTCGAGAGTCGTAGCCTCCCAAGGATTCTCCGCCGCCTTCGCGCCTCTGAACATGCTCCACAAGAGGTTGAACAGGAAGATCAGTTGCGCGCCGCCGGTAATAAACGCTGCGATGGAAATGAACTTGTGCAACGAAATCAAGGGGATCAGGAAATTGTCGATAAACTCCGAATAGCGCCGCGGGTTCCCTTCCAGCCCCAGGTAATGCATGGGCATGAAAATCGCGTAGACGCCCACGAAAGTAATCCAGAAGTGGATCTTCCCCAGGGTCGCGTTCATCATGCGTCCGAACATCTTGGGGAACCAGAAGTAGGTCCCGGCAAAAATTCCGAAGATGGCAGCTACGCCCATAATCAGGTGGAAGTGGGCAAGGACGAAATAGGTGTCGTGAAAATAGAGGTCGATAGGCGGCTGGCCCAGGAAGATGCCGCTGAGGCCGCCGGTGACGAAAATCGAAACGAACCCGATGGCGAAGAGCATGGGAGGCGCGAAGCGGAGCTTCCCGCCGATCATCGTCCCAAGCCAGTTGAAGGTCTTGATGGCAGAGGGCACTCCAATTGCCATGGTGAGAATCGAGAAAGCAAACGCCGAATACGGGCTCATACCGCTCACGAACATGTGGTGTCCCCAGACGGTAAAACCCAGGACGCCGATCGCGGACATGGCGTAAACCATGGCGCGGTAGCCAAAAACCGGCTTGCGAGAGAACGTCGATAGGATGTGGGAAGTCACGCCCATGCCGGGAAGGATGGCGATGTAAACCTCAGGATGCCCGAAGAACCAGAACAGGTGTTGCCAGAGGAGGGGCGAGCCGCCGGAATGCTGAATGATCTTGTCGCTCACAATCAGGCCACCGGGCACGAAGAAACTGGTGCCGCCGACTCGATCGAGCAGCAGCAGAACTCCGGCCGCCAGCAACACCGCGAACGAAAGCAGTCCCAAAATGGCGGTCAGAAACCAGGCCCAGCAGGTCAGGGGCAATTTCATCAAAGAGAGCCCACGGGCCCGAAGATCAAGCGTGGTGGCGATGAAGTTGATAGCGCCCAGCATCGACGCCACGCAGAATAGGGCGATGGAAACTATCCAAAGATTCTCGCCCATCGCCATGCCGGGACCCGCGGCGCCCCCCACCGCACTCAAGGGCGGATAGGAAGTCCAGCCCCCAATGGGCGGGCCATCCTGAATGAAAAACGTAGCCACCAACACGATGAAAGCTGAAAATGTAACCCAGAAAGAAAGCATATTGAGGCGCGGGAAGGCCATGTCCTCCGCGCCGATCTGGATCGGCAGGAAATAGTTTCCGAAGCCGCTTTGCGGCGCCGTGGTAAGGACAAAGAAAACCATCAGCGTGCCGTGCAGGGTCAGGAGTGAGAGGTAGTATTCGGGCGTGATTACACCGTTCGGGGCGCCGAGCGGAGAGAGCTTATCAAGGAGCGGGACGCTGGCCTGCGGCCAGACAAGGTGAAGACGCATCAAGATCGAGAGGGTCAGGCCGACGAAAACGGAGACTAAAGCCAACAGGTAATACTGGATCCCAATCACCTTGTGATCGAGGCTGAAGAGGTACTTCCGGATGAAGCCCGTCGGCGCCGCGTGCCCTTCAATCACTTCCGCGTGTGCTTGTGCCATCAACTACCTCCCGCCGCGATACCCGAAGTTCGAAATTCGAAATGCGAAAATCGAAAATCGAAAACCACCTAAGGCGTCATTCCCGCGAAAGCGGGAATCCACTGCCTTATCGACCCTCGAAACTCAAAAACCACCTGAGAGGTCATTCCCGCGAAGGCGGGAATCCACAACCTCACCGACCCTCGAAACCCGCCCCATCAGTCATTCCCGCGTAGGCGGGAATCCACAACCTCATAGACCCCCGCCTTTGCGGGGGTGACGTTGGCGACGGCGAGTTTCGATTTTCGAGTTTCGAGTTTCGATTTTCCATTTTCGATTTTCCAGTGCAGCGCGCTCAACGCCAATCGTCAATCAGGAAGACATCAGGGCGGTTGTACCCAGCTTCGTTCGGCTTTTGCATCGCCACCCCTTGAAAGTCCGTGCGAAAGCCAGCTTCCAACATTCTGCGATAGGCTGCGTGGCGAGCCACGTTCACGCCGGCAACGAGGCGCGAAAGGCCTCGCGTCGCGGCATATCGCTCGCAAGCTTTAAGCAACTGATCGAAAGTGTTTTCCGCCCCTGGGCCGGGCTGCGCCGCCCCGAACTTGACATAGCACGAGCCCTGACCGGCCTCGCTCCCTTCACCGCAATGACAAATCCCAAAACCCGCCAGACGCCCATCGTCCCACACCAACACCGTGTCTCCGAGTTGCTGGGAAGCAACAGATGAGATTTCCCATTCGACATCCAAGCCGTCAAAGATGGCGTCAGTCAAAGCATTGCAAGCTGCCAGGCACTTCTCCCGCCCATCTTCGCTGAGCGCGGAATAGCGCGAAGGCGGTGGACCAGGGATCGCGCTCACCGGCTTGGACATGACGGCGGTGAGGTAGCGCGGCCAGAATCCGAATTTTTGGTAGAGAGCCACGTGCTTCGTGCTATGGGCAAAGGTGTATAGGCCGGCGTGTTTGACATCCCACTTCGCAAAGAGATCCATGGTCGGTTCTAGCAGCCTCTTGCCCACCCCTTTGTCCCAATAGTCCGGCCGGACCGTCAATGGCCCGAAAAAGCCCACGCTGCCCCACTTGGCCGCAAAATTGGAGCCGACGAGTTGGCCATTCAGCTTGGCGGCAAGGGCGGACGAGGGTCCAGCCCGCCAGCGCGTCCGGACATAATCTGCGCTCGCAGCAAATTGCATAGGGTCCGGCAGGCCGAGAAAGGTACCGAATGCCAGCCGGAACACACGATCCGCTTCCCGCAAATCACGCTCCTCCAGCGGGGCAACAGCGATATTCAGGCTTTTTGATTCAGTCCCCTGAGGCTCAGTCATCTCCTCTCCTCAATCCTGGAACGCCAATCTCCATCGCCCACTCGGCGCTTCGCTCTCCCCGCGCCAGGCCCTGCCTCGCAATCTACTGTCTCTTCACCTCGCTCATCAGCGCCATTCGAAAATCGAAAAGCGAAAATCGAAATTCGAAATTCGAAATTCGAAAAGCGAAATCCGCCTAAGGCGTCATTCCCGCGAAAGCGGGAATCCACAACCTCATAGACCCCCGCCTTCGCGGGGGTGACGTTGCAAACAGCGAGTTTCGATTTTCCAGTTACCAGTTTCCAGTTGCGATTTTCGAATTTCGATTTTCGAATTTCGATTTTCGCTTTTCCATCCTTTACTGCGCCTGCGCCATACTCTCGAGCCACTTCTGGAAATCCTCGGGTTGCATCACGTCCAGGAAGGCCCGCATCTTGTAGTGGCCCAGGCCACACAACTCCGCGCAGGCAATCTCGTACCTGCCGACTTTTGTGGCCGTGAAGTGGATGGGAATTTCCATCCCCGGGACCAAATCTTGTTTCAATCGAAGTTCGCGAACGAAGAACGAGTGGGTAACGTCCTTGGAGCGCAAGATGAGCTCCACCGGTTGATTGACCGGGATAGCGAGCGTAGCCGTCACGATGTCGTCTTTAGAATCCACATCGTGATCGCGGTCGAGACCCAGAAAATTCCCCGTAGCGTCATCTACTTTTTCCACGTGCACGGGACCAAACTTGCCATCGGGGCCGGGGTAGCGGAAGTACCAGGCAAATTGTTCTCCCCAAACTTCCATCCTCATCGATCCTGGCTGCGGCCCCATGAAGTGGACGAATGCCCAGATGTGGTAGCCCATCAGGTTCAGCCCGATGAAAATGATGGCGGCAGCGGTAGTCCAGGTGAGTTCGAGCTTGTTATTGCCGTGAGAGTAGCCCGCTTTGCGCCCGTCTCCACGATCGCGATAACGCCACACGGCATACGCCAGCGCCACTTGGGCAACCACGAAAATGGCGCCCGTGATGGCCAGCGTCAGCATGAACTGGCGGTCGATGGCGTGCCCATAGTTCGCCGTGATATCAACCGGGAACCACCAAGTCTTAGCCAGGAAAAAGTAGCCCGACACAATGGTGATAAGGACTATCACCACAGCAATCGCCAGCCCCATAGATATCGCTCCTGTCGAATATTCCCCGCCTCATCAGAACGCAAGGTGAAGAACAGAAACGGGTCAAGTTGTGATCGAAAAGCCCTGTACTAACAGTGCGGAACTTTCCTCTAACTTAGATGAAAACTGCGCCCAGTAAGGTTCGGGAAAAAGTGGCTAGTGTAAAGAGCAGTGGCTAGTGGTTAGTGCCTAGTGCCTAGTGGCTAGTGCCTAGTGCCTAGTGGCTAGTGCCTAGTGCTTAGTGGCCGGTGGCCGCTGGCCGGTGGCTAGTGGTCACTGGCAAGTCACCGCCCGTTCCCACTAATCACCCCACCAACCGCCGCCACCCATCACACTAGACACTAGGCGCTAGGCGCTAGGCACTAGGCACTAGGCACTGCCCTTCTCAACCCTTGAACGTGAAATCGGCAGTCTTCGTTTCCTTGGCTCCCACGGTCACTTTCTGCTCTTGAGTTTGGCCCTGCCCGCCGCCAATCGCCGTCCAAGCGCCAATGGTGTAATCACCCGGCGGAAGGCCCTTAATTGTGTACGTGCCATCGCTCCCCGTCACCGCGTAGAAGGGAGTTTTCACCACGCCAATATAGGCGCGCATCCAGGGGTGCTGGTTGCACTTTGTCGGGATCATCACTTCTTCGCGTGTGAATTTCTGCTCGATGGGAGCGGCCCCCGGCGCCTGAGACATGTTCCATTCCCGGTTGTCCACGGGCATGGGGTGGATGTTGTGCGTGGTGGCGTCGCTGGAGACGATCTTGAGCGTTTGCCCCACCATGACGCCAAGCACGTGCGGCTTGTACATGCAGCCGTCCTGGTCCAGGGTCACAGGGTCTGAAGGCGTAGCGAAAACGTACTTTTCAGCCCCCGCCTTCACGTACACGAAAACATTGGGCAACGTCCCGTTGGAGTTGACCTCGTCATCTTCGGCGAAGACCGGCCCGCTGTGCTTCTGCACGCAAACCGGGTCCTGATCCATCATGATTCGGTGCGGCTTCGGCTTTGCCCCCTCGAAAGAGACCTTGCCGGTGACTTCGCCCACCGTGGATTGGTCGATAGGGGTCGGCTGAACGGCGGTTGTGGTTTCCGCCGGTTGCTCGGTCGTCTCCTCCGCCTTCTTGCCGCAGGCGACCAGGAACAGAGCCAAAGCCGTCACCAATGCGAGCGAAAATATGATTCGTTTTTCCATCGTTTTAACCTTTCCGCGCCCTTCGAGTGTGGCGCTGCGATTGAGCTAATGATCCGGTGGCACAGGCACTCCTGCCTGTGCCGCTGATGCGTGCCATGCATGTGGGACAGGCAGGAGTGCCTGTGCCACTGGTTCCGATTGAGATTTACGCCGATCTTCCGTTGTTGAAGGTTTTGCCGAAGCTGGATTCAAATTGTGCCCGCTCATCTGGATCAGCCGTTGCTGCTCCCGAGGTGTCAACTCGAACAGGTAACGGACCAGCAATTCCGCCTGGTCGCCGCTATAACCCTTGAATGACGGCGGCGTAGGACCGGCAAAAACATAGTGGTCCGCCTGGAGCTTGAACAAGCCGGACGGCATGGCCGTGCCGGGATCGATGAGAGCGGGGTCAAGGATCCAGTGCCGGGCCCAATCGGGCTTCAGGCGGTCGGCGGCCAGCAGGAAATTCGGCGCCGTCGCATACTGGTCGTGGGAGGGAGATCCGATGGCATGGCACTTCAAGCAGGGCGCTCCGGGGCTGGTAAACAGCGCCCTGGCCATGGCGATCTCCTGCTCCGTGAGCGGCTCCTGCTTTACAGGGATATAAGGCATCGGCTGCTGCGAAAGCGCCTGGAAGAATCTCACCAGTTTGCGAATCTCGATGGGAGAGAAATAGAAAGTCGGCATCCGCAATTTCAAGTAGCTGCGCACGCCGTCGCGGTCGGTATCCTTCTCACTCAGGGCAGGGTTGGCAAGGAACTGAGCCAGCCATGCGGGATTGACGCGCGCGCCTTCCGTCAGCAGGCGGGGCGGCAACTGGCCCTTACCATCCGGCGTCTGGTACTGCGGCAGGGTCATTACTACGCTGCTTTGGCCAAGCGTGAACTGGTGGCAGCCCATACAGTTGTATTTCTGGACGATCCACCAGCCTTCCTGGATGTCGCGGCGGTAATCGGCGGGGCGGTAGAAATACCGCTCGGGGTATTGCGAGGTGACGCTGCCCATCAGAAACGTGGTGAGAGCCGGGATTTCACCCGGCTTGTTCTCAAAATCAAAGTCCGGCATCTTCAGCTCTTCACCTTCGGCCTTGATCATCCCCTCATCGAACAGCTCCGGCTTGGCCAGCTTGTGCTCGAAGAAGCCCTTATGACTGTACCAATCCTTCTCTTTAGCCTGCTTGATGAAAAGGGCGAAGTCCATCTGCTCGAGAGGCTTGCTTCCCTCCGCCGTTAATTCGGTTCCGATCCTTCCTTCATCCTCGAGGCCCGCAATCTCATGACAGCCTGCGCAGCCGTACCGCCGGACGATTTCTTCTCCTTTGGCCTTCATCTTAGGGTCGTTCAGGTAAGGAGCGGGCGGATAACCGGATGGATCTTTCTCCTTCAGCGTCATGAGGTAACTGGCGATGTTCCGCGCCTCGTCCCAGGAGAGCCGCAGATTCGGCATGGGGGTCATCTGCTCGACCAGCAGCTCGTGACCGTCATTCGGGCACTTCGAGTGCTCGAGGTCGAAGACGAAGGGCAAGCCATGCTTCTTGTAATCCTCCGCCGTCAGGTCGCGCTTCTCATAAGGGCAGTAAGGATTCGTGCGCTCGCGAGGGTTGTGAACCCAGCGCACGAGGTAATCGTAGTTATCCTTCTCGCCCACCCGGCTGAGATTGGCGGCGAACCATCCACCGACGGCATTCGACCCTTCGCCCACCGAATGGCACCCCAGGCAACCGCGCGTTTGCAAGCTCTCCTTCCCTTTCACCGGATCACCCGCAGGCTGCTTGGGAAGTTGCCCCTCGAGTCCGCGCTGCCAGATGAATGCTGAGACGGCCGGCAGTTCATCTTCATCCAGGCGGAACCGAGGCATCTTGGTTGCCGGCCGGAAGGCATGAGGGTTTTCGAGCCAGACCGGAACCCACTCCGGCCGGAGCTTCATGCGGACTTCTTTCAAATCCGGCCCGACCTTCTTGATGTCTTGCATCAGGTTCTTGGCGCGAAGGTTCTGCTGGTCGATTTGCAGGCTGATCTTGCTGACGGAAACTTGGAGCTCGTTGGCCTTCAAATAGAGCGCCTGCGCAGTTTCGTTGTCGGAAGCCTGATCGCCTGCCAGGATGCTTTTTTGCACTTCCAACTTATCATCCGCGCGCTGCTTCTCCATTTGTTCAATGGAGCGCTGGGTCGAGAGCAGCTCTTCCGGCTCGGCATCGTAGCCCTCATAACGATGACAGCCCATGCAACCCCGCCACTCGAAGAGTTGCTTCCCTTGCGAGAGGGTCGGAGCATGGTCGACCACCATGTCGCTCGCATGGCACTGCTGGCATCCGGCCTCGACATTTTCCTTGGGATGGAGCGGCCAGAGCCAGTGCTCGTCGTGCCCATGGGCCTTCTCCACTTGCGCGATTTCCATGCCGTTGCCGTTGTGACAAGGTGTGCATCCGAAACGGTCCGGGTCGTGGATGCGGAGAAGTTCCGTATCGGGATGAGAGGTGAAGGCCGCGGACATGGAATCTTTCATTCCACCCATGTCTTTGCGGGTCATCACCACCGGCTCGCGGATTCCCACGTGGCAGGTCTCGCAGCGGTCGACAATCCCGGCATCCGGGTTGTTGATCTGCTTGATCTCCACCGTAAAGTCTTCGTTCTTTTTCTGAAGCCCCTGTAAAGCTTCGACCGTGGGACCGTCAATGTGGTCCTTCACGTAGGAATTGACCTGGTTTTGCAGCTCCGAAACGGGGTGAAGCAGGCTCGCTTTCTCGAGCAGGAGTCTTCCCTTCTCCTGCTGAAGGTCGTTGAACTTGTCCTCGAGCTCGTCGAAAGTCAGGCGCAGTGCTTCTTCCTTGGCCCCGGGCTGGGCAGGAGGAAGGGTCAACTGGAATGGCCCTCTTTCGTAAGCGTCGAGATCTTTCTGGAGCGATTGTTTCCTTCCTCGACTCGAGGTGTGTTCAATGACGTAGATCTGAGAGCCGACGTAAGCTCGCGCCGTGGTGAGCGTATTGAGGACCGCGGAGGTGCGAGCCTCTACCTGCGCCGCCTGCGCATCCAGATCCTTGACTCGCGGGGCCGTTTCCTTTTGCAAGCCCTCGAGTTTCTGCTTGAGCGCCAGATACTCCGGAGAGTTCTCAACCTCCTTCTCCTTGGCCCGCTGAACAGGAATCTGCTTCCTCAAGAAAACACTGTACCGCTGGACGAATGCCCGCTGGTACGCCTTCCAGGGGCGCAAGCCGAAGAACTCATCGTAGAGAGACCACATCAGGGTGATAAGCAGCAGGACCGAAGCGATGAGCAGGTACACCGCCAAGGACTGGTTTGCTACCGGATCTTTGTCCCGCGAGTCAGGCAAGCTGTACCTCCTGGCGCAGAACGTCCCTTCGCTTGTCATTCTGAGCGAAGGTTCCGTGATCCTTCGGCTCGCCACTGTGTGTGAAGCTGCGCGAAGCGCCTTGGAGTGCGGCAGCGAAGCGGAGCGGAGCTGCCGCCTTCCGCTCGGCTAAAACAAGGCGGTAGCTGGCGCTACCGCACTCCAAGGCGCTTCGCGCATCTTCATGGCAGCGAAGAATCTCGGCACTTGGCTCAGGGCGGCAAAGCCCGGAGATGTTTTCACGCGCTCTCAGATGGGGACGGCGCCTTAGACGTTGAACCATGGGGTAACCCAAATGTACTTGATCCGGAACAAATGGCGAATCAGAATCTTGATCGGTAACAGCAGCATCATGATCAAAAAGACTTGCATGGTTGCGTACTGAAGGAAACTCATCCGTTCATAGACTTTGCGGTTGAAAGCCGTGGCCGTGATGATCTTGTGCAGCCCGAATCCCGCGGCGGCAAAATACAGTCCCATGGCCACCGCCCCCAAGACGACTTTCCCCCACATGGCAGTTATGCCAAAAAGATCGGGCAGGTCGCGGTTCACCTCGAACACCACGCGGCTCGGATCCCAGGTCTGCCCCGGCCAGAACCACATCCATCCCGGACCGCGAATAAATGTCCCGATGACCACCATCAGCAGCCATAAGAGCATAAACCCGGCGCAGAACGTGCCGATCGAGAATTTCCTCTGCTTGAGCGTGTAGTAGCCGGCCCCCAGCGGATTGGCGTCAATATAGGGGATAATCATCAGGCCGATAATAATAAGCGTTGGCATCACCACGCCGGCGATCCAAGGATCGAAGTAGACCAGCATCTCCTGGAGTCCCAGGAAGTACCACGGGGCTTTGGCCGGATTCATGGTCAGGTTAGGGTTGGCAAGCTCCTCGAGCGGGGCATTGAGAGTCAGCGACCAGACCATCAGAATGACGGTCAGAATAATTGCCGCCAGAAATTCAATGCGCATCAGGTAAGGCCAGGTCTGGACTTCCCGCGGCCAACCGGGCATCCAGGCCTGTGTCTTGCGGTAATGCGTCTTGGCAAGTTGCGGGTCAGCTTCAAGCTGAGCGATCAGCCGATCGTTGGCACGAGCCTGCCGAACAGCATACCAAGTATAGAAAGGCACCAAAAAGAGAATGGCGACAATGGGAACGTTGTCGGGAGCGGAAACGATTTGCCAGAGTTGATGCCAGTCCATGTTCTAAAGGGTAAAGGTTAAAGGATAAAGGGTAAAAGCGCCTGTCCTTTACCCTTTAACCCTTGAGCTTTACCCTCCACTCCCTTCTTCGACTCTCAACTGATTCCAACCCTCGCCCCTCGCGAGATCCATACCCTCGCCCCCTTGGGGGAGAGGGTAGACCGCTGTCCCGATGCCCTTCATCGGGAAGCGGGCCGGGTGAGGGGGTCTCACCCGGAAACACTAACCAATAGCCACCAAGGGGTAAAAGCCTTTAGCCTTTAGCCTTTAGCCTTTAGCCTTTAGCCTTTAGCCTTTAGCCTTTAGCCTTTAGCCTTTAGCCTTTAGCCTTTAGCCTTTAGCCTTTAGCCTTTAGCCTTTACCCTTTACCCTTCACCCTTTAGCCTTTACCCTTCACCCTTTAGAATTTCCTTTCCGGCTTGATTTCGGATTCCAGCATCATAGGGGCCGGGCCGGAGATTCCCCCATCTTTCCTCACTCGCCAGAAGTGCACGCCCATAAATGTTGCAGCAATAAGAGGAATGGCGAGGCAGTGCCAAATATAGGCTCGCAGCAAAGCGTTGGCGTCCACAATCGAGCCCCCGAGCAAGGCGAAGCGCACATCATTGTAGGCGGTCATCCCGAGTTGCGGTCCAAAAGGCCCCTCGTGCCCGAGCAGCGGAGTGGCCCGCGCCATGTTAGTTCCCACCGTGACTGCCCAAAACCCCAACTGATCGTCTGGCAAAAGGTATCCGGTGAAGGAAAGGAGCATGGTCAGCACGAGCAAGATCACACCCACACACCAGTTGAATTCTCGCGGCTTCTTATAAGAGCCTGTCAGGAAAACCCTGAACATATGCAGCCAGACCGCAATAATCATTAGGTGCGCGGCCCAGCGGTGCATGTTCCTGAGCAGCCTGCCGAACGGAACGTCGTTCATCAAATAGATGATATCGCGGTAGGCCTGCCCCTTGGTGGGGTGGTAATAGAACATCAACAGCACGCCCGTGATGGTCAGCACGAGAAAGAGATAAAACGTCATGCCGCCCATGCCCCAGGTGTAGTTGTAACGCACGGCGTCGCGGTTGATCTTGGCCGGATGAAGGTGGAAGAAGACGTTGGTGAGGACGCTCAGGGCACGGCTGCGCTCGCTCTCATCGTGCTTGACCCGGAAGATCGACTTGTAGAGCTGGGTCTTCTTTGGCTTCTTGAGGGCCTCCAGGTCTTCTTTGGCCTTTTCCTTGAGAACTTTGACGTCCTCTTGGACTTCCTCGAGGACGCCGGCAAGACCTCTCTTTTCGGTTTTCCCGTTCGGCTCGTCAGCCATCGTAACTCCGAAATGCAGTGCCTAGTGCTTAGTGGCTAGTGCTTAGCGCCTAGTGAATCCACAAGCTCCCCCGCCTTAACCTACCCTTCTTAAACACCAGGCGCTGACCACTAGGCACTAGGCACTAGGCACTAAGCACTAGGCACTAAGCACTAGCCACTAGACCGTAATAAACGCCCCCGGATCATCAAAGTTGTCCGGGCCGCCTTGGCTCTTGAACCAGGAATACAGCCGGCTGGTGTCCACCACGATTTGCCCATCGGCGCTCAACTCCACGTGAGCGCGATCCATAGGCCGCGGCGCGGGCCCTTCAAAGTTCACCCCCTCGGGAGTGTAACCGCTCCCGTGACACGGGCATTTGAACTTGTCCTCGGCAGGCTTCCAATCCGGCGTGCAACCCAGGTGCGTACACTTGGCAAAAATGCAAAAAAGGCGGGGAGGTTCCTTGACCACCCAGATTCGGTAAGCTTGCTTGTATTTCTCGTTGACTCCGATCTGGAAGTCCGAAGGATAACCGATAACGTGGACCGTCTCCGGCTCAAACAGGGCGCGCGGGAAGAAAAAGCGCAGGAACATGAGGAAACTGGCGGCGACGAAACCCCACACGCAACTCCAGATGATCCGCCTTCGCATGTTCCTTGGCTCAGGCGTGCCTTCGGCAGGTGCGCTTGTAGGTTTGGGTGGAGTCGTGGGCTTTGCCGCCGGCTTAGGCGGAGTAGCCTTAGCACCAGACTCCGAAGCCCCCGCCGAGGTCGTGGAAGGTGTACCGTCTGCACTCGCCATGCCCGAAGCTCCTCTGATTACGGAGTGAACCGGATATATGTTTTCAAAACAGGCCCAGAAATTCAAATATAAGAGAAAGGCCGAGAATGTGTCAACGGCTCGTTGTGGGTGCCAATTGGGATGGCATCCCATTCGAAACCCCAGTCATTCCCGCGAAAGCGGGAATCCATTCCGTCGGCAGCGTATTCCCAAAGGATTGCAAAGTGGATTCCCGCTTTCGCGGGAATGACTGTGGCCTTGACCCCCCGTGTCGCGCAAATGACGCCACGCCCCGACGGCGAGCAAGCAGCGCAAACCAGGGGACGGCAAGCCGTCCCCCTACAATTTGTAGGGGTAGGGCTTGCCCTACCCGCGTCGGCCGAGATCCCAGCGACCCCTTACTGCGTCCAGTCCAGGATCACCTTTCCGGCTTGGCCGGAGAGCATGACGTCGAACGCCTCCTGAAATTGCGTGTAGTGGAAACGGTGGGTAATGACCGGCTTGATATCGAGACCGGACTCGAGCATCACCGTCATCTTGTACCACGTCTCGTACATCTCGCGGCCGTAAATGCCTTTCAGGGTGATCATGTTGAAGATGACCGTATTCCAGTCGATGACGATCTCCTCCGATGGAATTCCCAGCAACGCGATGCGGCCCCCATGCGCCATGTTCGCCAGCATGTCTCGAAAGGCCGATCCGTTGCCCGACATCTCCAGGCCGACATCGAATCCCTCCTTCATGCCCAGCTTTTTCTGCACATCTTTCAGGTCGGTTTCGCGCGGGTTCACCGCCATCGTAACTCCCATTTTGCGCGCCAGCTCCAGCCGCCACGGGTTGACATCCGTTTCGACCACAAAGCGAGCACCGGCGTGGAGCACCACCGCAGCCGCCATCAGACCGATGGGTCCGGCGCCCGTAATCAGAACATCCTCGCCCAAGACGGGAAAGGCGAGTGCGGTATGCACGGCATTGCCAAAAGGATCGAAGATGCAGGCTATCTCGGGGTCAATATCGGGGTGATGCACCCAGACGTTGCTCATGGGCACCGAGATGTACTCCGCATAACAGCCCGGCCGGTGTACTCCCAGCCCTTTGCTGGCCGCGCACAGGTGGCGCCGGCCCGCCAGGCAATTGCGGCAACGCCCACAAACCACGTGTCCCTCCGCGCCGACGAGCTGGCCGGGGAAGAAATCGGAAACGTTTGACCCCACCAGCGCCACCTCGCCCACAAACTCGTGCCCCACCACCATTGGTACGGGAATGGTTTTGCTGGCCCACGCGTCCCATTTCAGGATGTGCAGGTCGGTGCCGCAGATCGACGCCTTGCGCACCCGGATCAGCACATCATTGATGCCGATTTCCGGCGTCGGCACTTCCTCCAGCCAGAGCCCCGGCTCCCGCTTGCTCTTTACCAGAGCCTTCATTGTCTTGGGAATGGTCTCGCTCATTTGTACCCTCCGAAACGACGGACTGAGTTTCGCATTATATCAGGTTGGCGGGCTGCCGCAGACCCCCGCCCTTTGGGGGGGTGCGCGACATGGAAGTGGCATATGGCAGGTTTGCTTTTTTTGTGGCATAATTCTGAGCGTATAGAGACGCTCAGAAAGGAGACTTTGTGCTTATGCCTGACGATCTCGCG
>Ga0326727_10003070_pt1 | contig 54557 bp, 48 predicted proteins | sample MB2enrmetagenome_FD_207643 | JGI IMG/M metagenome (GOLD analysis project Ga0326727, IMG submission 207643) | Lab enriched peat soil microbial communities from McLean, Ithaca, NY, United States - MB29MY | ecosystem: Environmental > Terrestrial > Soil > Wetlands > Peat | place: USA: New York...
GCGTTGAAGACCTGATGAAGCGCATGACGCTTGAAGAGAAGGCCGCGCAGATGCTGTGCATCTGGCAGCAGAAGGCCCAGACCATGGTCGACGAGAAGGGCGACTTCGACCTGGCCAAGGCGAAGAAATCGTTCCGTGACCGACGCGGACTGGGACAGGTGGGCCGGCCGAGCGATGCCGGAGGCGGCAAAAAGGCGCGCGCCATGGCAGAACTCACCAACGCCATCCAGAAGTTCTTTCTTGAAAACAGCCGCCTGGGCATTCCGGTCATCTTTCACGAGGAATGCCTGCACGGCCACGCTGCGCCCGATGGCACCAGCTTTCCGCAGCCTATTGCACTGGGCGCAACGTTCAATCCCGAGCTGGTTGAAAGGCTGTTTACCATGACGGCGCTCGAGGCGCGGCTGCGCGGTGCGCATCACGCGCTGACGCCGGTGGTGGACGTGGCCCGCGAACCCCGCTGGGGACGCGTGGAAGAGACATACGGCGAAGATCCCTATCTTGTTTCGCGGCTGGGAATCGCCGCGGTGAAGGGCTTCCAGGGCAACCGCAACTTCCGCGACAAGCGCCATATTCTGGCCACGCTCAAGCACTTTGTCGGCCACGGCCAGCCGGAGTCGGGCATGAATTGCGCACCGGCCAACGTTTCAATGCGCGTGCTGCGCGAGACCTTCCTTTACACCTTCCAGGAGGCGCTGCGCGAAGCCGGAGCGGTTACGCTAATGGCCTCGTACAACGAGATCGACGGCGTTCCATCCCATGCCAACAAGTGGCTGCTGCGCGATGTGCTGCGCAAGGAGTGGGGCTTTAAGGGGTTCATCGTTTCTGACTATTACGCCATCTGGGAGCTGGGTTACCGGCCCGATACGCACGGCCATTTTGTGGCCAAAGACAAGAAGGAATCGTGCCGGCTGGCGGTTGAAGCGGGCGTGAACATCGAGCTGCCCGACCCGGATTGCTATCTGCACCTGGTGGAGCTGGTAAAGAAGGGCGTGCTCAAGGAGAAGCAGCTCGATGAGATGGTTGCGCCGATGCTTTATTGGAAGTTCGAGCTTGGGCTCTTCGACGATCCCTACGTCGATCCCGACGAGGCGGACCGCGTAGCCGGATGCGAGGAGCATGCCGAGCTGGCGCTCGATGCCGCGCACGAGGCCATCACGCTGCTGAAGAACGAAAACAACCTTGCCCCGATCGATCTGAACGCGATCAAGACTATCGCCGTGATCGGACCGAACGCCGACCGCAGCCTGCTGGGCGGCTACAGCGGCATGCCCAAGCGGGATATCTCGGTGCTCGAAGGCATCAAGCAGAAGGTTGGCAAGAAGGTAAAGGTGCTCTACAGCGAGGGCTGCAAGATCACCATCGGCGGTTCGTGGAACCAGGACGCGGTGGTGGCGAGCGACCCCGAAGAGGACCGCCGCCAAATTGCCGAAGCCGTGAAGGTGGCGAAGAAGGCCGACGTGATTGTGCTGGCCATCGGCGGCAACGAGCAGACCTCGCGCGAGGCGTGGAACCTGCAGCACATGGGCGATCGGACGAGTCTTGACCTCATTGGACGCCAGGAAGAACTAGTAAAGGCGATGCTCGCTCTGGGCAAGCCGGTGATCGTGTTCCTGTTCAATGGCCGACCGCTGTCGGTGAATATTCTTGAGCAGCACGTCCCGGTTGTCTACGAGTGCTTCTACCTGGGGCAGGAGACGGGGCGCGCGGTTGCCGACGTGTTGTTTGGCGACTACAACCCTGGCGGCAAGCTGCCCATCTCGTTCCCGCGGTCGGTGGGCCATCTGCCGGTGTTTTACAACTACAAACCTTCGGCGCGGCGCGGCTATCTGTTCGACGATGTGTCGCCGCTTTATGCCTTCGGCTACGGACTGAGCTACACAACCTTCAAGCTGGAGAATGCGCGGCTGACCAAAAAGCGCATTGCGCGCAACGGCTCAACACAGGTGCTGGTTGACGTAACCAACACCGGCAGCCGCGAGGGTTCTGAGGTTGTGCAGCTTTACATCCGCGACGTGGTGAGCACAGTTACGCGTCCGGTGAAGGAACTGAAGGGCTTCAAGAAAGTGTGGCTCAAGCCGGGCGAAACCACGACGGTCATCATCGACATCACGCCCGCGTCGCTCAAGTTCTGGGACGTGAACATGAAGTACGTTGTGGAGCCGGGCGAATTCGAGATCATGGTCGGTACATCGTCGCGCGATGCCGACCTGACCAAACTCAAGCTGGTAGTGACCGAGTAAAAAAGCAACGCCAGGAAAGATGAGGCGGTTATGAAGCAGACGCTTACATTTGGAGAGAAATTTGGATACAGCCTGGGTGACCTGGCAGCGAACTTTGTCTTTCAGGCCATGCTTGCCCTGCAACTGGATTTCTACACCCACACGTTTGGGTTGAGCCCGGCGCAGGCCGGAACGATGTTCCTGGTTGTCGGCCTCAGCGTGGCGTTTCTCAACCCGGTGATGGGCGTCATCGCCGACCGCACCAGCACCAAATGGGGCAAGTTCAGGCCATGGCTGCTGTGGACCGCGCTGCCCTTCGGCGTGATCTGCGTGCTGGCATTTACCACGCCGAACTTCAGCCCCGGGGCCAAGCTCATCTACGCGTGGGTGATGTACATCCTGCTGCGCGTCGTCTACACCGTGAACAACGTGCCGTATGCGTCGCTCAATGCCGTCATGACCTCAGATCCCGACGAGCGCACCAGCATCTCGACATACCGGCAGATCGCGGCCAACTCCGCCGGCTTCATTATCGCCAGCCTCGCCATCCCGATGGTGCGGTTCTTTGGCCATGGGAATGATGCGCTCGGCTACCAGCTCACCATGGGCCTGCTCTCAGTGCTGAGCATCATCTTCTTCATCGTTGCGTTCGCTACAACCAAGGAACGCATCCAGCCGAACCCGCAGCAGAAGAGCTCGCTCAGCCAGGATCTTTCCGACCTGTTCAGCAACGGCCCGTTCATAGTGCTGTTTATGGCCACACTCTTTTATTTCGCCGCTATCGTAGTACGCGGCAGCGTGATGCTGCCTTACTTCCGCTTTGTTTCCGGCAACGTTGACCTTTTCTCCTGGTTCAACGGTTTCGGCCTGGCTTCGCTGCTGGTTGGTGTCGCCTGCTCCACATGGGTCTCCAAGCGCATGGGAAAGCGGGTTCTTTTTATCGCCAGCATGACGCTGGCCGGGCTGCTCAGTGCCGTTCTATTCGTTCTCCCCGCCTCGAATCCGAGATTCTTCCATCTGACGATCTTTTCGCATACGCTCGACGTCCCATTCGGCAAGGTCATCCTTTCTGAGATTCTTCGTCAATTCGCGTTCGGGCTCTCAGGCCCGCTGATCTGGTCAATGATGGGCGACGTTGCTGACTATGGCGAGTGGAAGACCGGCCGCCGCGCCAGCGGCACGGTGACATCCGCGGTGGTCTTCGCGCTCTGGGCCGGACTGGCGTTGGGCGGCGCGATCCCCGGGTGGCTGCTCTCTGGGTACGGTTTCGTATCCCAAGCGGATGTGCAAACGCCGCAAGCACAAGCGGGGATTCTGCTCACGGCAAGCGCCTACGCGGGTCTGGCCTTCATTGCCTCGGGCGTGAGTATGTTCTTTTACCCCATCAACCGCGAAAAGAACCAGCAGATCGCCGACGAGCTGACGGCAAGGCGGGCGAAGTTCGCGTCGTAGCGGTGTGAGAGCCGGAGTGCCGACGGACCCCTACGGCCGGGCAGATTCCTGATTTGCAAGGGTATCCCCCTTCCCCCCATGAAGAGGGGTTAAGTGGTTTGTTTTCAATTACCTATACCCTCGCGATCTCCGCCGCAAGCCGTTGAAAACAAAGAGGTTAGACGGTAAAGTCGTCATAAATAAGGAGTTACGGGCGGCAATTGCACCGCTGAGGGTGCAATTTGCGGTCGAGGGCTCAAAGGACAGTCCTGGGAACACAATGCGGCCGGGGCCAGTCGTTTGTGGTAATCGATCGATGCCGGGCCGCAGCTTGTGCAGGAGGAAGTCCAAATTCCCGCATTGAATGTAGCAGGAAATGGGGAAATTACATGCAAAGGCGGCGGAGTTGGCCCGGCGGAGAGCGGGACAGATCGCCGGCAACAAGGGCGCTTGCCGGGATCGATTCTGCTGGAGCGCGCGGGCTTCTTCCTGCCAATTGAGGTCCGTAGTCTCCCCGGTCCCCAAGTGCGCGGGACCGGGGGCACCTTCGATATGGTTTGGAGGGGGGTAGGGATCGGGGCCACCCGCCCGTCGAGGCAAGGACTTCCGGCTAAACTGCCACATTGTTCAGTTTCATCCATGCTTCAATGACCTCATGTTTTCTTATGATAGCGGCGATGTAATCCTGTCTTCCCGCAGTCGTAAGATCTTGGACAATCCGATCTCGTATTGCTGTAGCCGACTTCTGATTCAGTTTGAAATCCTGATCATCCTGAATCCAACAAAGTGCGCGCGCGAATTCATAGAACTCAAAACCGCGATCCCGAGCAGAGCCCCGAATCTCAATCGCCGTTGTAAGTTCCGCTATCGCTTCGTTTAGATTCGGATTTCTTTGGTCCTTCAGTGCGAAGCCCAGTTGTCCATGATTAGCGTGGTATATTCCGTCAACGTCGCACGCAATTAGTGCACGAAAAATCGGAATCGCCCTTTCCATTCTTGGTTTAGTATCCCGATCTTCCCAATTGTTTCTCCGCACTTCCTCAGCCTGATAGAAGATTTGAGCTTTGAGTGGACCTGAGGCCTTCTTGATTGCGTCGAAAAGTTCGGTTTGGTCAGGAGGCGAACCAGTAGATGGGTTAAGCTGCCTTATAACGAGATTCAGCGCCCTCGCATCCAGATCGCTCTGTTCTTTCACTTCTTGAATCTGATTCGTAAGCGCCTCGAAATCTGCAACTGTCATTAGCCCACCTAAGTAAAGTCGAGTCCATAGGAAGGCGAGAAAGAACCCATCGAAGCCGAAATAGATGATCGAGCCAGTGGCAAAAGCACCGGCACTGTCGAGTCCACCAAATCCAGGCGCAAGCGAAGCACCGATATCCCGAACCCATGTGCAAATCGCACCTATCTGTGTGAGCCCCGCCCCTACGAGGATCTTGGTGAGCCAGTCAGAAATCTGTTCAAGGTTTGTGTTGGGACGCACGATTGAACGGTCACGGCCTTCAGCTGGCGGCCCTTTAGCTTTTTGGTCGGCAACTTCAGGTTCTCCCTGCGTGGTCCTTGGCACGCCAAATAAGAATCCGAGAAACGCACCGACAAGCGTAGAAGCCGCCCCAGTCATCGACGCGACGCCAAAAACACTCAAGGGTCGTGCCGTTGAGATGGCAAAGATTAGAATCACCAACAAGCCAAGCAGAAATGACGCTAGGATGCAGAATAGAGCCCATTCTCTGAGATCACGATGGCCTTTGTTTTCGCTTCCTCCATTAATCGCCATATTTCCTCCTCATAGCCGACCGACGGAATCATTAGCCTGACCAGCCAATCACTTCTAGGCATTGATTACTATAGCTGCGTGTAGTGGATACTCATTTTACTCCTCTCCTGAATCTCCGTTCCGCGCAGATTACTCAATGTATCGGGGTTCCAGATGCGCGGCAACCCGCGTGCACCCTAGCATTGAGGGGCTGAGAATTGGCATCGTGATGACCTCAGGCGAGTATCCCATCTTCAATCCGCCAAGTTAAAACCCTCGTCAGCGTGTAACGTGGTCTCGAAATCCGAAGGCCTGCTCTAGGCGATCGGTAATGCAAAGTCGGCTTCTCGAAAGCAATTGGGGCGCGGCCGCGACATTCATTGATCCCGGGCGTGAGCATGTTCTTCTATCCCATCAACCGCGAGAAGAACCAGCAGATCGCCGACGAGCTGACGGCAAGGCGGGCGAAGTTCGCGTCGTAGGCGGGGTGCGGGGGCTGAAGCGCGCGCAACTTTATGCGCGATATTCAGCGGCCTGAAGGGTGTGGCCAGGCTGATTTTCGCGCCGCCCCGACGGGGCTGCAGTCAGTTTTGTTTGCCTACCCAGGACTGCATTCGCTTGCGCGAATTTGTCCTGGGCTAACTTCCTTGCCTCCCTCCGGGAGGCGGTGTATCGGCACGGATGAATCCTACGGCGGTTTCGGTTCAAGTATCTACATCGTCGATGCTGCCAAGTGGCTCTTTCCTCAAGAAAGAGCCACCTTTCGCGATGATGGCGTGTCAACACATGAACCGAAACCGCTCTAGCCCCTTCAAAACATCGGATCAATCGAGTTTTTCCGCGCCGAGTAAGGCCGGCGCAAAGATATGTGCTGCATTGAGCAACGGGTAGGACTACGCCCTCCCGTTTGCCTGCGGCGCGGGCAGCGACCTGAAGAGCCACAGGTTGAGCAACGTGAACAGCATCGCTCCAACGGTGAATTTGAGCCAGACGGGCGCGGCTGAGGGCGAGAAGAACCCCTCGAGAATTCCTGCAATCACCAGCAGAGGAATGATGCCCGCGACCAGGCGCGAAGCCTCGGCGCCGGCGAGCGCAATGGAATCGCGCCAGCGGTAGATGCCCGGAAAGACAACGCCGTGGGCCAGCCGCAGGCCGGCGGCGCCGGCAAGAACGATCGACGGCAGCTCGAGCGAGCCGTGCGGGGCGACGAAACTCCACAGGTCCAGCGCCATGCCATGCTGCTGGCAGGCCGCGCCGATCACCCCCAGCAAAAGCCCGTTGAAGAAGAGCGAGTAGAGGGTGACGCCTCCAAAGGTAATGCCGCCGGCGAAGGCCACGAATGAAACCGAGAGGTTGTTGGTCATGATGGCGCCGCTGGCCGCCGGCGCAACGGCGACGACCGAATGCGTCCACATCTCGTGGCGTTCGATGGTTGCCACCATCTCAGGCCCCAGCATGGTGCGCATGAACTGCGGCCGGGCCAGGGTGATCGTGGAGCCCAGCGCGCCGCCGGCCAGGGTAATGAGCAACGCGAGGATCACGTAACGCAGATTGCGCTGGAAGACCGCCGGGTAGCCATCGCGCATATAGCGCAGCAATCCCACAAAACTGGTCCGCCGGGTGGAATAGATGATATTGTGGGCGCGAGCCAATAACTGATTTACGTGCTCTGTGTAGGCGCGCGCAGTGGCGTCCTGGCGCAGCGTCGAGAGGTCGCTGGCCACCTGGCGGTAGAGAAGCGCCGTCTCCTGCAGTTCAGCGCGGGTAAGCTGGCCAAGACCGCCGGAGCCGGCCTGAGCGAGAAGTTTCGAAGGCCGTTCCCAGTAAGGGCGCCGTTTTTCGAGCCAGCGATTAGAGAGAATCTGAGCCATGGACCCGATTGCCAACCAGCTTAACATCGAGACGCCCGAGCTTGTTTCGATCGAGATGCCGATCGCCGGAATCGGCAGCCGATTTATCGCCATTGTGGTGGACTACCTGATTCTGATGGTGGGCGGTTTTGTCTTCGGCCTGGTGCTCATTGTCGTGCTTGCCTCAGTTCACGCTTTCGCAGGCTGGTCTGAAAACTGGATTATCGGTTTCATCTTCATCCTCATCTTCCTTGCGCTCTGGGGCTACTTCGCGTTGTTTGAGGCCTTCTGGAACGGCAAAACTCCCGGCAAGCGCGTGGCGAAGATCCGCGTGATTCACCGCTCAGGCAGGGCCATCAGCTTTCTCGAGTCGCTGGCGCGGAACCTGGTGCGGTACATCGATTACCTGCCTGGCTTTTACGCAGTGGGCGTGATCGCGATCTTCCTCAGCAAGCAGAACCAGCGGCTGGGCGATATGGTGGCCGGAACGCTGGTGGTGCACGACCGCGAGATGGAGACGCCGCACTGGGGCGAGATGGGCTCGCGGACGATTACCGCCGAGGCTTTTGCGCCGCCTGCGCCTGAGAACGCGCGCATGGCGCCTCCGCACCTGCGCGTGGTGTTGCCCACCCCGGCGCTGGCCAAACTCGCCGGCAGCGATCTCGAGGTGCTGGAAGGCTTTTTTGCGCGCAGGCTCGATATGGAATTGGCAGTGCGCGCAGCGCTGGCCCAGAGAATCGCGGCGGCGCTGTGCGCCAAGAGCGGCCTTGAGATTCCGCCCGATACCAGCGTGGAGACATTTCTCGAAGCCGTCGCGCACCAGCTTAGGGAAGTGGCGAGAATGGGGTAGTTGGTTGGACCCGAACTTCGTTGAAAAACAAATGCAGGTCCCCATTCGACTGCGGACGCTTCGCGCCCTTCGCTCAGGGCAGGCTTTCGACTACGATTGGCGCAAAACACGCGCCAATCTCCGCTCAGGATGACAACTTGTTTTTGGTGTATTCTCCCCAATGTTCGGACAGCTGCACCGGAAAGGACTCGCTTTGATCCTCGATCAGTTCAATCTCAAAGGCAAAATCGCGCTCGTAACCGGGTCGTCGCGCGGGCTGGGCGCAGGAATCGCGCTGGCGCTGGCTGAAGCGGGCGCGAGCGTGGCCGTGCATGGCTCCAGCAGCTTGCCCGTAGAGACCCTTCGACGGCTGGCTGCGCTTGGCGTTCCCACTCTCGGCCTGGTTGGCGACGTGGGGGATGCCCGCGCCTGCGCGCTGCTGGTGGGAGAGACCGTGGTCCGCTTTGGCGCCATCGACATCCTTGTCAATAACGCAGGCACCATTCGCCGCGCTCCGGCCATTGACCATCCCAATGCAGACTGGGAGAGAGTAATTGCGGTCAATCTTTCGAGCGTCTTCCGCCTGATGCAGCACGCCGGCCGGCACATGCTCAAGCAGGGCCACGGAAAAATCATCAACATCGCCTCGATGCTCACCTTCCAGGGCGGCATCAACGTGCCTTCGTATGCCGCGGCCAAAGGCGGAGTGGGCCAGCTCACCAAGGCCTTTGCCAACGAATGGGCAGGCAAGGGCGTGAACGTGAACGCCATCGCGCCTGGTTACATGGCCACTGACAACACGGCGGCGCTCAAAAAGGATCCGGTGCGCTCCCGGCAGATCCTCGACCGGGTTCCAGCGGGCCGCTGGGGAATTCCTGAAGACCTGGCCGGCGCCGCGGTCTTCCTTGCCTCGAGCGCCAGCGACTACATCCACGGGCATGTTCTGGCGGTCGACGGCGGCTGGCTCGCACGGTGAAAAAACAGGGATCAGGGATCAGCTGGAAGCCGCATCTAATAAAAAGAGCGTGCGAGGTGCGGAAATGACCGGGATGCGGAGGCTTCGAATGACGGCCGGCGCGTTTCTTATGGCCGGCGCAATCACCGCGCTGGCCCAGCCGCCGGCGCCGGGCAATGGCATTACAGGCATTGCCAACATTGCGCTACGGGTAAGCGACGTCGACAAGGAAGTTGCCTTCCTGGGCAAGCTCGGGTTCGAAAAGGCCTTTACTTCCACCCTGAGTCCGAATTCCTTCGAAGTCTTTGTGAAAGTGAACGACCGGCAGTTCATTGAGGTCTACTCGCGAACCGACCCATCCCAGCCGCTCGGCTGGATGCACGTTTGTTACGAAGCAGGCGACCTGAATGCCCTTCAGAAGTTCTACGCCTCAATTGGCCTTGACGCCTCGCCCGCGAGAAAGGCTAGCGCGGGGAACCTGCTCTCAACCTTGAAGGATCCTGGCGGGTTCGTGATCGAATTCACGCAATACATTCCGGGATCGCGGCACACCCTCGACCGCGGGCTACACCTGGGCGCGGATCGCGTCTCAAACGCCATCGTCGGCATCGTAATGCCGGTACGCGAACTGGCGGTTATGAAGGATTTCTATTCGAGGCTTGGATTTGAGGCCGAGGACGCCGGCAGCGCGGTCCACCTGACCACCCCTGGGGCGCCGGGCCTGCGCGTGGAGATTAGACAGGCAGACGCCGGCAGCCGGCCGCAAATCCTCTTTCCCGTGCCTGACGCTCGCAAAACAGCCGACCAGCTGAGACGGCTGGGCGTAGACGCAGTCCGGCAGGACAAGATTGTGATTGTCCGCGACGGAGACGGAAATTCCTTTGTTTTGCTCGAAACCGGATCCAAGGAGTAGCGCCTGCGATCCGGCTCTGCGCGGGCTCTCGAGCGTTCAGTTCCGCAGCGCGTGTACTGCCACGCTGTTCCGTTCGGCGAGTAGCTGGGACAGTACCTTTTCAGGGCAGCAGTGATGGGCTTCAATCTGGTCCAACTCCTGCTCCGATTCAACCGCAGAAGCAACCGTAAGGAAGCAGTAGAGGCAGCGGGTGTTGTAGCTGCCATTGTCGTTCTGGGTGCGGCTGTACATGGTGATTCGCCTGTATCGAATGTTTATTGACTCTAGTCCCGCTTTTAATTTCAAGGGAGTGATTCTTGTCACGTGCGGATGTGATGTGCAAACACGAGTCCGCTCCAATGCAATTCCTGAGTTGCTACGTCCCGAAGCCGATGACTTCAAGTCGACGCGACCATCAGGGAGGCGTCGACCTTGCGTTGACCCCAAAGGACGCACTTACTCAGGAATTGCCGTAGCCGCCAATCAGGGACGCCCCAGTTACGACGCCTACAGGTTCTCCCACAGATTGGGATTACGGCGCAGATGCCAGCAGGGATCGTTGCCACCCTGGGGAAAAAGCGAGCGCGAGCACGGCACGCTGAAGGTGCCGAGGTAGTCGTACTCCTCTTTCTGGCCCTTGAGCGGGACGCCCATGTAGCGATTGATGGTGACGGCTGAAGTGGGTTTGCCGCGCAACTGGAAGAGGGTCCAGTCGCCGACCCACGCCGCGACAAAACACACGGCGAAAGCGAGGACGATGCGCAGCAGCCATTGGCCCAGCAGTCGGTACACGGCTCAACCTTCCTGAAGAGAATGCGCCGGGAGTTTGAGCGCGACGCCGGTCAGACGCAGCCGGCGCGCCAGTCCCAGAATAGCGCTCAGTTGCGCCGCGGCCTGGGCATAGCTCAATCCCTCGGCGCGAATGTTCGAGATGCAGTTTCTTTCCGCATCGGTGCGCCCTGGGCGCGGTTCCCATGTAACGTAGACGCCAAGCGAGTCGGGCGAGCTCAGCCCCGGGCGCTCGCCGATCAGGATAACGGCGACTTGCGCGCCAAGCGCTGCGCCGATCTGATCGCCGATGGCTACGCGGCCCTGCTCGACTACCGAAATCGGAGCCAGCCGCCAGCCGGCAACCATGGGCAGAAATGCTTCGAGCGTCGGCGGGGCGTGGCGCTCGACGGCGAGCGCACTGAGGCCGTCGGCCACGATCAGCGCGAGATCGAAGTTACCGCCCGCCGCGGATTGCGCAAGCAGCTCTGCGCTCGGCTCATCGAGTTTGCGGCCCAGGTCGGGGCGCTGAAGATAGGTTGCGCGGTCTGGCGCGGCCGAGTGAAGGCAGAAAACCTCGAGCCCGGTAAGATTGCGTAGCGTTTTGGCCAGCGCCGCGGTCTCAAGCCGCGCATGGACCGCATCGCGCGCCATCGCGTGGCAGCGGTCGAAGTCGAGGCGCGCGCGCGTAGGCAGGCTCACGCCGGTGCGGCCGAGCGCGACGCGGGCAGGCGTAAGCGCGCGCAGGCGGTTTGCGTCCTGCGGTTTCAGCACCGCTGCCGGTTCGCGTTTTTCGTGCAAATCGTCGCTCATTCCGTCAGCAGCCTTTCAGGATTGCGGCTTCAAGTGCAAGCCGGACAAAGCCGTCGCCCTCCATCCACGCTTCGAACTCGGGTGCGGGACGCAGGCCTAGAACCCGGCGCAGATACAGCGCGTCGTGAAAGCTGGTGCTCTGGTAATTGAGCATCACGTCGTCGGCGCCGGGCACGCCCATGATGTAGTTCACGCCCGCCGCTCCCAGCAGCGTCAGCAGCGTATCCATGTCGTCCTGGTCGGCCTCGGCGTGGTTGGTGTAACAAACGTCGCAGCCCATGGGCAGCCCCAGCAGTTTGCCGCAGAAATGATCTTCAAGCCCGGCGCGGATAATCTGTTTTCCATCGTAAAGATATTCGGGTCCGATGAAACCCACCACGGTGTTCACCAGCATTGGCTTGAAGCGCCGCGCGACGGCGTAGGTGCGGGCCTCAAGTGTCTGCTGATCGACCCCCTGCCCGCCTGTGCCAAGATGTGCGCCGGCCGAAAGCGCAGATCCCTGCCCGGTTTCAAAGTACATCACATTCCCGCCCATGCTGCCATCGGCACATACGGCGCCGCGGTGCTGCGAACGCCCTCGTTCCTCTGCTTCTGTGAGAAGGGAAAGATTCACTCCGAAGCTGCGATTCGCAGCCTCGGTTCCGGCAATGGATTGGAAGAGCAGATCGACGGGCGCGCCGCGCTCGAGCGCTGCCATTTGCGTGGTAATGTGGGCCAGCACGCAGCTCTGCATGGGGATGCGGAACCGCTGCCGCATTGCGTCGACCATGCGCAGCAGCTCAACGGTCCCCTCCACGGTATCGGCCGCGGGATTGATACCAACCACCGCGTCGCCCGAGCCCATCAGCAGGCCGTCGAGAATCGCGGCAGCAATTCCCACCGGCGAGTCGGTTGGATGGTTAGGCTGCAAGCGCGCGCTCAGCCTTCCTGGCAATCCAACGGTCGTTCGAAACCGGGTTACCACGCGGATCTTGCGTGCTGCCGCGATCAGATCCTGCACCCGCATCAGCTTGCTGACCGCTGCCGCCATTTCGGGAGTGAGGCCCGGCGAGAGCGCCGTGATGCGTTCGCCTGTAGCCTCGTCGCTCAGCAGCCAGTCGCGCAGCTCGCCGACGGTAAATGAACCCACCGGCGAGAATGCCTCCGCGTCGTGCGTGTCCACGATGAGCCGCGTCACCTCGTCGTCTTCGTAAGGAACTACAGCCTCTTCGCAAAAGCGCGCGAGCGGAAGGTCGGCAAGGGCGAACTGCGCGGCCACGCGCTCCTCGGCGGTAGCCGCTGCAACGCCGGCCAGCACGTCCCCGCTGCGCATGGGGGTGGCCCTGGCCAGCAGCTCGCGCAGGCTGGCAAAGGTGTAACGCCGGTTGCCGATGGAGTGAGAGAAAGCCATGCGTCTGCATCCTCAGGATACGGCGGTATTTGCTCAGTTGCGTAATGCACACTGGTAAAATTCACCTTCATGCGAGGGAGGATAGAGGTTACTCATGAAAACTGGCCGCAATGCAGCCATCGTGTTCGTAGTCTTCGCCGCGTCGCTCATCGCAGCGTTCCCGGGTGTCATTCATACTCAAGCTTCCGGGTCGCCGTCGGACGCGATGGTTGTTACCACAACCGCCGGCCAGCTTCGCGGCATGGCGCGCCCCGGCGGCGGAGCGGAGTTCCTTGGCATCCCCTACGCCGAACCGCCGGTAGGCGATCTGCGCTGGCGCGAACCGGCGCCGGCCAAACCGTGGAATGGCGTTCGCAATGCCTTGAGCTTTGGCGCTCCCTGCGCACAGCCGGTGCTGGGCGACTGGAACAAGACCGCTGCCCAGTTCAGCAGCGAGGATTGCCTCTACCTGAACGTAGTCACGCCCAACTGGCCCGCGAAACAGCTCTTGCCGGTCATGTTCTGGATTCACGGCGGCGCCAACGTGGGCGGCACGGGGGGCGGCTCGCTGTACAACGACGGCACGCTGGCCAGCCACGGGGTAGTCACCGTCACCATCAACTACCGCCTCGGCGTCTTCGGCTTCTTCGCGCATCCCATGCTCACGCGCGAGTCGCCCCATCACGCCTCGGGCAACTACGGATTGATGGATCAGATCCTGGCGCTGCACTGGGTTATCGACAACATTGCAAAGTTCGGCGGCGACCCCCACAACATCACGGTATTTGGCCAGTCGGCCGGGTCCATCGACACGGGAATGCTGATGACCTCGCCGCTGGCGATCGGACTCTTTCAGAAAGCGATCGGCGAGAGCGGCGCGCCGTTCTATCCGCCCACGGCGACGCTCGCCGAGGCTGAGCAGAAGGGAATCGAGACAATTGCTTCGCTGAATCTGCCTGACGGCGCGAAGGGAATCGCCGCCGCGCGCAAGATTGGCGCCAGGGAGCTGATGGAGAAGGCGGGGCGTCGCGCTTCGCAATGGCCCGGCGTCGGTCCTGACGTTGACGGCTGGGTGCTTCGCGAACAGCCGGCTAGAGTGTTTGCCGCCGGCCAGGAGGCAAAGATTCCGCTGCTGATCGGCACCACATCGATGGAATTCGGCAATTCGTTGCCTACCGACCAGTTGCTGAAGGCGATTGACCGCGAAGCGGGCGACCTGGCGCCGAAGGTGAAGGCCGTCTATGGACTCACTCCCGACGCACAAGGCAAGGTGAACCCGCCGACCGATCCTTTGTACGGCACGGCCAGCCAGCAATGGACAGCCGACACCAGCTTCCACTGCCCAATCGCAAGCGAGGCGCTATGGCACAGTCGGGCCGGCAACCCGACCTACGAGTACGAGCTCGATCATGCGATTCCCGGGCAAGAGGCGCAGGGCGCGGTTCACTCCGCGGATCTGCCCTACGTGTGGGGATTTTTTCCCAAGGAGGGTAACATCTCGGGCGCCTTTGGCGCGGTCGACACAAATCTCGCCGAACTGATGGAGACCTACTGGACAAACTTCGCGCGCACTGGCAATCCCAACGGCGGCTCGGCTCCCGTGTGGCCCGATCTCAAGCTCGCGCAGACCTACATGCAGTTCACTCAGAACGGCGAGGGCGTGATGAGCGCCAAGCCCCTGCGCGCCGCGCAGTGCGAAGCCTACCGGGAGTTTGTGGCCGAGAGAATGAAGGCGGCCAAGTAAGCTGAGCAGGAGGCAAGACTATTGAAGAGTGAGGCCAGCAACGCGATGCCACGATTATTCCTGATTCTGGAATCCATCGCGCTCTTTCTGGCGCTGCCGCTGGCCTATCGCTTCTCTCCGGTGCGCATTCCAGCGCTGCCGTTGTTGTGGGTGGTTACGGCCTACGCAGCGTGGCAGTTGCTGCGCGACCCGCACTTGAACCGGGTTCGGCTGTGGAATGCGGGCGAACTGCCGGGGCGCCTGGCGGTAATGCTCGGCATCTTTGCAGTTGTTGCGTTGGCCATCTGGCTGGGTGTGCGGCGATTCGCGCCGGAACTTGAGTGGAGCTTTGTGCGCCGCAATCCAGTGTTCTGGGCGGTGGTGATGGTTGCTTACCCGGTGCTGTCTGTTTACCCGCAGGGTCTGCTCTACAGGGCGTTCTTCTTCGAGCGCTACGCGCCGCTGTTTCCGGGCCGGTGGACGATGATTGTGGCGAGCGCCGCGGCGTTCGCCTTTCTGCATATCATCTTCCGCAACCCGCTCGCGCCCGCGCTCACGTTTGCGGGAGGGCTGCTCTTCGGCTGGCGGTACGCCGAGACCGGGTCGCTGGCGGTTTCAAGCTTTGAACACGCACTGTACGGCTGCTGGCTTTTCACAGTTGGGCTGGGAGGGTACTTCTATCACGGGACGATTGCAACGCTGGGAACCGCAATGCGCAGGTAACGCCGCGGTAGTGTGACGCCGTGCCTTGAGCAAGCTCTCCGAGTGTATTAGGCTTTTTCGCATTATGCGTTCAGCGGGCCATCTCGCTTTGATTCTTGCCCTCGGGCTTCCTGCCGGCGGCCAGGAAGGGACAGTGCCGAAATCGGGCCTGCCGGAAGATCCACAGTCGGTGTTTGCTGCTGCGGCAGCGTCCTACGACTTGGGCAACCCATCGCTCAAACCGTGGCATTTGAAGGCGACTTACCAGCTCTTCGATTCGAAAGGCAAACCGGGGGAACAGGGGACGTATGAGTATTGGTGGGCGTCTCCAGAGGTTTATCGCAGCAGCTGGTCGCGCCCTGCCGCCACGCATACCGAATGGCACACTGCGAACGGCGAGCGCGCCTATTTGGCCACTGGCGAATCGCTGGACTTTCTCGAATACAAGCTGCCATGGGCGTTGCTATCGCCATTGCCTCAAGCCACCGACCTCGACCCCGCGCGGGTTCGCTTCCAGATGGAGAAGCAGAAGCTCTTCGCTGGAGGCGAAGAGCTTGTCTGCATCATGGCGGTCCCCGTGATGCCCCTCTACCCCAGAGAGACGGAGGAGGCGCCCTTCGGAATGTTCCCGACCCATTGCTTCGACCCCAATCGACCGGTGGTCAGGGCAGTGAAGGTGCTTGGAACGGTAACGCTGGGGCTGAACAACATCGAGCAGGTGCAGGGGCGGTTTGTGGCGCGGAAGATCGATCTTTATGACGGCAAACGCCAAATCCTGTCAGCAACGGTCGACACGATTGACGAGATATCGCCCTCGGACCCTGCACTTACGCCTGCGAAGGAGGCGAAGGTGACGAAATTGGGGATGGTGCGGATCTCGGAGTCGATTGCGCTGGGCATGCTGGTGAAGAAAGTGGCTCCTCTTTACCCGCGGGACGCAAAGGACGCCCGGACCTCAGGGACGGTGTCACTGCGAGTGGACATCGGGACGGACGGCGCGATTCGCGACATGCACATTCTGCAGGCTCCGTCGCCGACGCTGGCGTCTTCGGCAGTTTTCGCAGTATCTCACTGGAAATACAGACCCTATTCGATAAATGGGGAACCTGTCGAGATGGAAACGACAGTGAATTTGGACTTTGCCATGAGCCGTTAGAGCGGCAAGGAGAGTTCAAGCGCCCGCTGCCTTTCGTCAACGCAGTTTTCAGTCACGATCCGATTTTTCTCTTGACACATAGTACGATTCGTACTATAGTACGAATCGTACTATGAAAACCAAGTCCACGCTCGAGTTTGCGCTCGTCGGCCTGCTAAGACAGAAGGCCCAGTCCGGTTACGATCTGCGCAAGACCTTTACCACCACAGGGATGCGCCATTACAGCGATAGCCCGGGGTCGATTTACCCGGCGCTCAGGCGACTCGAGGCGCGAGGCTGGATCGAGGCTGTGCCCAGGCGGGAGGAGGAAGACCATTCCCGCAAGCGTCAGCTTTTTGCCCTCACCCCAAACGGCAAAGAGGAACTTGTCGCCTGGCTGAGCCAGCCAGTTACGCGCGACGACGTGATCTTTCGGCTGAGCGAGCTGATGCTGCGCTTCGCCTTCATGGACGGCAACGTGCCGCGCCCGACGACGATTCGATTCCTGAGGGATTTCGAACGCGAGATGGGCATCTACGCCGCGGAGTCGCGCGGCAAGCTCGAGGAAATGCGCTCCAAAGTCACTCTGCACACAGGTGTTCTCGCCTACGAGTCGGGGATTGAAGGCATGGAGTTACAGGTAAGCTGGGCGCGGCGTTCGCGCGAGCGACTCGAGCAAGCCGAATGTGTGCCTCCGCCACCAGCGGCAAGCTGTTGATGCGGAAGTCGGTCGCAAATTCCAACGTAAGAATCACAAGAAAGAAGGATTTTCGATGAGAGACCTCTTGAAACTCGTTCTCTGCTGGATTGCCTTCGTTGCAGCGGCCATCGCTTCGGGAGTTATTGACCGGCTATTTCATCTGCCATCAATAGCTTTACCTGGCGGATTGACGGTCCAGTCGATGTTCCTGACTGAGCTTGCAGGTGGTGTTGTGCTGGTGGTGGGTTTGTACCCCCTGGCGCGCGGATTGGCCGCGCCCCCCATCGTGAGGGCCGCCGCAATCGGCGGATTTCTGCTGATTGCCCTCGGCTTGAACGGTTTGATCGAGACAAGGCTCTTCACACATTTTCTGGATGGTGGAATCGGGGGCGCAGTCGCCTTTTATGCAGCGCTGGCGGTCGTTCTTGGGGCTGCTATCGGATTCTCATTCGGCAGCCACGGGCAACCAGCGGGATTGGCGCGCAGAACAGTGCCGGCATGGCTCTGGAGAGGAACGATCGCCTGGCTGGGCTGGCCGGTCACCTATTTCTTTTTCGGCATGTGCATCGCTCCGATCGTGGTTCCGTATTACCGGGCCGGAATTGCGGGATTGCAGCTACCGAATTCAATGTCGGTTCTTTTTGGCGTCCAGCTTATCCGGAGCGTCTTCTTCCTGGCAACGTCACTGCCGTTTGTGGCGCTGTGGAAAGGATCCCGGCGCAGCTTGTGGCTCACGCTGGGGATGGCTCATGCGTTCACCGTTGGACTCTTCGGCCTCGCCGGCGCAACGTGGCTCCCTTCGATCCTTCGCATCGTGCATTCCGTGGAGATGACCTGCGACTCATTTGCGTACGCGGGCTTGCTGGTGCTGCTGTTCGCCACAGCCCCGGAAAAGTCCAATGTCAACGAGGCAGCACCGCTTGGTCAGCCTGGCATGCACGCAGTCAAGTGAATCGCTTCGCACGTACCAGTGGAACCCGAAACAGGAAAGGCTGAAAGCCATGCAGAAGAAAGTCGCTTCGCTCGCACTCTTTTTTTGCGTCTCACCGGCGTGGCTGGCTGCGCAGGCTCCTGCCGCGCCCGCCGTGTTCCCTATGCCCGCGAACCCTCTGCACCGCCAGTATCGCGAGGGAGAGACGCTGGTTTACAGCATGACCGGCATAAACGAAAGCTGGCACTACACCGTGCGCGCAGAGGGAACGGTAAAGAAAAACAATGCTGGCACATACTTTGAGGAGTTTCGATGGACCGATATGACTTCGGACGGCAAGCCGTACACGATGGCGCCGGAGATGGCCGATTTCCGCCAGAAACTTTCGCTCGACCCGAACGTAATGCCGTCGCTGCCCAACCTGGCTCAAGTCGATCCCAGGCTTATCGGGCCGATCACCGACCTGATGACCTTCTACGTGGACCTGTGGCTGCCCGCGAAGCTGGGAGTGGTGAAGAAACCGGGCGATCACTTCTATCTCAAATTGGGCACACCCAGTTCATGGGCCGACGGATCACACGTGCTTATCGGCGTCAGCTCGATCGACTTCGATATGACGCTGAAATCGGTGGACACATCCGCGGGCACGGCAACGCTCGAAGTGAAGCACGTGCCGCCGGCGAAGCCGCAAATTCCCCTGCCAGGTGCATGGATGCAAGCGCCCGTTGCCGATTCCGCAAACAATTGGGTTGAGGTGGTGAAGCAGCCGGATGGCAAATTCGGTGCCAGCGTGGGGCAAGAGGAGTTCACGGTGGATCTTACAGTGAGCCTGGCCGATGGGAAGATTCTGGCTGGCACAATGGACAATGTGGTGGAGACCATCCAACGCACCTGCGACGACCAGGCGCTGACCCAGTGCGGCGCGCCTGTGCCGCACCAGATCGAGAGGAAGATCGAGGTCGAGTTCGAACCTGCGAAGCCGTAACGCGCGAATACCCTCCGGCTCGCCAGAGGGTATTCATCCTCAGTCGCAAAATACCGCTAAAACTTGACCGACGCAGCCCGCGGTGAAACCCCGCTCAACTCTGCCGCTTTGGACTCGGCGTAAGCGGCCGCACCTATCAGCGCCGTGCGGCTCTCAAGGATGACGCGCACCGGCATATTGATGAGCAACTGGCTCAGTCGGCCCTTGTCAGTGAATGCCTTCATGAAGGTGCCGTCCTTCAGCTTTTCAATAATGCGCGGCGCGATGCCGCCACCCACATAGAGCCCGCCAACCGAGAGAATCTTGAGTGCGAGATTGCCGGCTTCGGCCCCGTAGGCCGAGACGAACATGTCGAGCGCCCCTTCGCAGATATGGCTCTTGGCGTTGAGCGCCAATTCGGTAATCACCGCGTTGCGGTCCTCAGCGGCCATGCGCTCGGCCAACCAGGCAGGCTCCTCAAGCCCACGCACTTCGCGCAGGAACTCGTAGCAATTGGTCAGCCCCGGACCGCTCACCACGCGTTCCTGGCTGATGCGGCCGTTGTACTTCTGCTTCAGGAAACGGAGCAGGTCGATCTCGTCTTCATTGCGCGGGGCAAAATCGGTGTGCCCGCCCTCTGAAGGGTAGGGAGTGTAGCTGCGGCCGTCCCACACAAGAAAACCCTCGCCCAATCCCGTACCTGCCGAAATAAGTGCGCGGTTGCCGATCTGGCTGGCGTCACCCTCGCTCAGCGTGCATATCTGTTCTGCGCTAAGCTCGGCAATACCGTAGCCGTTGGCCTGCAGATCGTTGATAAGGAAGACGTAGTCTATGTTGAGGTCCTTGGCCAGTTCGCGGCTGTCGAGGGTCCAGGGTAAATTGGTAAGCCGCAGGCGGCCATCGCGCACCGGGCCGGGCACGCCGAAGCATGCCGAAGTCACCTTCTCGCTGACAATAAACTCTTTAACGATCTCTTCGAGGCCAGAGTACTCCTTGGCCGGGAACTGCTGATCGCGGGTGTGCTTCAGGTTGCCGTCAATAAAGTCGTAAAGTGCAAGGTGAACTTTGGTGCCGCCTACATCGCCCGCAAGAATCATTCTTTCCCCTCAAAAACGCCGCGCCCACTCCCGTCAGTAGCGGGCAGCAGCGCGGCCGAAGCCTCATCAAGAATCAAAGTCAGTATACCGCTCGCCGGGCGGATGAGCTGGCTGGGCAGCCGGTCAGAATCGCGCGGCCCGGTGAAGACTTCGCTCAAAACCTGTGCCTTGTCGGCCCCGCCTATGAGGAAGAAGACTCTGGCGCCCTGGTTGATGACCGGCCAGGTGAGCGTGATGCGCCAGGCGTCCTTGTTCTGGACGTGATTGGCCACCACGAGGCGGCCGATCTCTCTGAGGGCGGCGGTGTGCGGAAACAGCGATGCCGTGTGCCCGTCAGGCCCCATGCCCAGAGCGATGAGATCGAAACGCGGCGTCTCGGCACCTTCCAGGCGAAACGCATTGCGCAGCAACGATTCGTAGCGCGCGGCTGCCACATCTGGTTCGAGCTCGCCTTCCATGCGGTGCACCTGCTCGGGCGGTAATGGCACATGATCCAGCAGGGCTTCGCGGGTCATGCGGTAATTCGAGTCGGGGTGGCCGGGCGGAACGCAGCGCTCGTCGACCCAGAAGAGCTCCAGCTTCTCCCATGGCATGCGAACGCGCCAGGGCTGCGCGGGGTCGGCAAGCAGCTTGAATGTGGCTTTGGGCGTCGATCCGCCGCTGATGGCGATGCGGGCGCGTCCACGCGCGGCAACCGCGGCCTCAGTCGCTTCAACAAAATGCTTTGCGGCAAGCGCGGCAAGCGCGTCGGAGTCGAGTGCGACCGTGTACTCAATTTTGAGGCTCTGCGGCATGGGGAAGGCCCTCCGAGTTCTACGTTACACGGAGGGGATCTGATCTCCTCTTGCTACTTCAGCTTCTCGAATTTGATACCCCCGTCGATATTGACGATGAAGAGGTGCTTTCCTGCGCCAATGTACTCGGGAATCAGGGGCCTGCGATTCAACACATAAAGAACATCCGTGTCCTCGGGTACATCGGAGAGGACATGTGAATGGGTACCTGCCACTATTTGTTTTTTCGGGTCGTACTCCATGTCGAGAATCGTCTTGTGCAATTGGCGCGTCTCGAGAATCTGCTTCCCGTCGGCCGAGATTGTGTAACGCACATCCCCGCCCAGCGGCCATACCGTCTCCTTGGTCTGTGCCGGGTAGAGATACACGTATAGGTTGCCGTTTCCTGAGGGTAGGATGGCGGTGTTATATGAGCGGTTCGGTCGTGGGAAAGTCTTGAGTGCGAGTTCCAGCGCTCGCTCTTCTCCAATGAGTTCGTCAGCTGCCTCGCGTGGCGGGTCGTACCGCTGCGCTGTGAATTTCCCGGGCGTATCCGACTCCATCGCCTCATAAACCACCAGCAGATGGTCCTGCGTCTCATTCCATTTCGGGAAGACCACCTCCCATCCTTTTGGCGTCTTTATGCAGATGTAATGCGTGAGGCCGTTCGTATCGGGGCGCAGGCCAAAAAATGCATCTGTGCCGTGCCAGGCCGCCTGATCGTAGGCGTAGAGCGCGCGGCCCCGGTCAGTGACGCCGGCGAGATATGCTTGCAGGTCTTTGTCTTTAACTTGAGCTGTGAGCGGAATCGCAAGCAGAAGAAATAGCACTGCTGAAAAGCTCGATCCTTTTTGCATGAAACTTCCCTTCGGTCGCTCATGACCGGAAGCGCAGCTCGGCGATCGCCTCAATTCTGCGCATAGGAATCAGGAGCGGTTGCAGGAATCATACACCGGGTGGCGATGCGGTGAGCCTATGGTATGCTGGCAAGCACACCCAGTGTCTGGGCTACACTCCTCAGCGCTCCGTCGCGTGTCCACAACTGCGTTCCCGGTGTCAGAAGGCACGATGCAAGCAGATGGGCATCCGTCAGGCCGATGCCTTTGGCGTAAAGTGAATGCGCCTCGATCAGCGTGCGCACCTCTGCCAATTGCGCCACCTTCACTTGCCGAAGGGCATCCAGAACAAAAAGCGTCCTTCTACGATCCCGCAGAGTACCAAGAGCAAGTTCAGCAACGACCATCGGATGCATGAGGACGTGACCATCGCCCAGCAGTTTCAGCATTGAGGGATCGGCGGCGCGGAGATGATCGATCCAAACGGATGTATCGGCCAGGATCACAAATCGTCCACCCTCAGCCGCCGAACATATTCCAGGTCCGGCATCGTTCCGCCGAGAGCCGCAAGCCTGCGCGAGGCCTCCTGATGAATCAGGGCCTTGAGCGCTTCTTTGAGCAATGCCGTCCTCTCCGTAACTCCCGAAAACTCCTGGGCTGTCTTCACCAGGTCGTCATCCAGTGACACTGTTGCTCTCATGGGACTCTCCCATCACCGATTCTATCACCATCTAGTGATGATTATGGTGAACGGACGCAGGACAAAAGATGTCACGGCTACCAAACTGCTGTATTTCTGCTATTTTTCGCCCAGGTAAACCCGGTACTGCTGTTCCAGCACTCCGCAGGAACGTGCCAGCGCCAGCTTCGACAGGTTGTACTGGTAGAGGCTCTCGACAAGGTTGGTTTGCGCTGTGGCCAGCACTGCCTGGGCCTCAACGAGGGGCAGGTTGTCGTCTACGCCTGCCTTTACGCGGTCGGTTTCGTCGCTGAGCGCCTGCGTGGCCAGGTCCACATTCGACCGCGCCACGTCAACCAGCTTCTTGTTGGCGGCCAGGTCGAGCAGCGCCGACCGCACCTGCTGGTCGACGTGACCGTGCAGATCGGCAAGCTGGTTATTTACCGCCTGCATCTGCGCCAGCGAGGCGTCTTCGTTGCCGCGCAGCCCGGCCTCGCGGAAGATGGGCATCTTGATGGTGCCAAAGGCCATGAAGTTACCGCGCGTGCCGCCGCCATCCACCGCGGTTTCAGCGTAGTAGCTTTTGAAGCTGAGCGTGGGCAGGCGCTGGGCGCGGTATGCCGAGTGCACCGCCTTGAACTCAACGGCCTGGTTCTTCAGGTTCTGGTAATCCTGACGATCCTGATACGCAATCGCCATCACCTCTTCGGGCGTTTGCGCGGCCAATTCGCTGTATGGAGCGTGGTCCATGAGTTCGATGCTCTGCCCCGGTTCAATGCCGATCTCGCGTTTGAGCTGGATGAGGTCCTTGGCAAGCTGGTTTTCCGCGGCGATCTCGGACTGCTGCTGCGTCTGCAGCTCTACCTGCGCGCGCAGTTCATCCAGATTCGCCACCGTGCCGGCCAGGTGCTCCTCGTGTGCGTGGTTAAACAGCAACTGCGCCTCGGCCACTTGCGCCTTGGCGTTCTCCACTTCGCTCTGGTCAGCAATACATCGCAGGTAGATGGTGGCCACCTGCTGAACCACTTCGCCGCGCGCCGACATCTTTGCGTAATACGACGCGCGCACCGCTGCTCCGGCAGCGCGCCAGCCGGCAATCACCGGGCCCGAAAAAAGCGTCCAGTCAAGGTGCGCCTGGCCTTCGGTCAGATTGTCGCGGGTGATTTCCGCGAACGTCATTGACCCGCCGCCCGGCAAAAGCGAAGAGAACTTCTGGGCGACCGAAGGACTGAAGCCAAGAGCCACCAGATCGTTCTCGGCGTATTTGGCGTCGCCGGAAACGGTAATGGTGGGAAGGAACTCCTGAAGAGCCTGGTTCTGTTCGCCATGCAGCGCCTTCTCGTTGTCCTCAGCTTCTCTCAAGCCCAGGTTGTTTTTGAGACCCCGCTGCACCGCGTCGTCGAGCGAGAGCTTGAGCGTCTCGCCGGTCACCGGCTGCGCGGTCACGCTACCCCAATAAGGATTCGTGGCCGAGGAGGCATTCCCCAACTGGGCGCGGATCGCAAATGGACCGCACACCAGCGCCGCCAGGGCGCCGAGTGCAAAAAGAGGCGCGCGACGCGCAGATAAATGGAGGGCTCTGCTCACTTTCACTATTTTCTCAGATGAGCGGGGATGGTGATCGGATTCAGTGCAGGCGCGAGAGCCGCAAGATCCCGCCTCGGAATGAACCTGGAATCCCCTCTACGCCAAGCTCCCGCCGGCCGCCTGTCACGCCGCGCTCAATGCCGCTTCGGCCCACACCACGGCTTCGGCGTTGCAATGCAGCAGCTTCAACTGATCAAGTCCTTGCTCGTCGACGATCTTGTCGCACTCGTCCCACGGGCCTTGCTCGTGACAGATAAGCCACTCCAGCAGCGTGCGCTCCGGATCCACGGCGCACTAACCTCGGGATAGCCGCCAGAGCCGGAAAACCGGATCCCGGATGCGACATCCCCCGATCCGCGTCAGCCCATGAACATGCCGCCGTTCACGTCGAGCACATGGCCGGTAATATACGCGGCTGCATCCGACGCCAGAAACGCAACTGCTTGAGCCACGTCCTTGGGGGTGCCGCGCCGTCCCAGCGGAATAGTCGCCAGCATGGCCTTGGTTACTTCTTCGCTCAGCACCGCGGTCATGGGCGTCTCAATATATCCGGGCGCGACGGCATTTACCGTAATACCCCGCGAGCCCACTTCGCGCGCCAGCGATCGCGTCAGCCCGATCAGCCCAGCCTTCGACGCAGCATAATTGACCTGTCCCGCTTGCCCCGCGCGTCCCACTACGCTGGCAATGTTCACGATGCGTCCCCAGCGGTTCTTCAGCATCGGGCTCAGCAGCGCCTGAGTCATTAGAAAAGCCCCGGTCAGGTTAATGCTCAGCACCAGGTCCCAGTCCGCGGGCTTCATGCGCAGCATCAGGTTGTCGCGCGTGATGCCGGCGTTGTTAACGAGAATTTCGACCTTCCCGAACTTTTCCAGGATCGCCTTCGCCCCGGCTTCGATCGACTCCCGGTTCGCCACATTCACCGTGAACGTTGCGGCATCGGTTCCCTGGGCCTGCATCTCGGCCGCCGTCTCGGCCAGCCTGGCCTCATTCACGTCCGCCAGCACGATCACCGCGCCGGCCGCGGCCAGCTCCTCGGCAATCGCCCGGCCAATTCCCTGTGCGGCGCCAGTGACCAGCGCAATACGTCCGTCAAGATTTCCCATCTGTTTGTCCAACCACGCGCGGAGTACCGCAACCTTCCATTCGACATTATATCGGGCGAGTCACCGGGCCCTCACGCAGCTCGATCGCGGGCCGCTCCACGGGTAGCTGCCACCTCAGAAATGCGCCCGCCAGGATTTGGCGTCAGATATCGGAGAATCACGCGCAAGTTTGGCGCGCTCTGCCGTTCCTCATTGTAGGTCGGCAACTCCGGCGGGCAGGGCAGGTCGCGACAAATGCGCAGCCTGCCTTGAGCGTGAGTTTCAGGATTAGGCCCAAGCCGGATTACCATCTCCACCAGCCGGAAGTCTACATGGGAGCACTCAACGAAAAAAGGAAGGGAGCACATCGTGCAAATCACGCGTTGCTTTGCATTCATCCTGTTTGCGGCGACCGTTGCCGCCGCCCAGCAGCCAGGCGCAACTGATTCGCCGGCCACCGCACTCACCATCTACAACGACAATTTCGCCGTGGCGCGCACCACGTTGGCTCTCGACCTGCATGCCGGTATGAACAGCGTTGAGACCAACGAGGTGACCAACCAGCTCGAGCCTGATTCGGTCATTCTGCGCGATTTCGGCCAGGCCGGTTCCGCAGCCAAACCCTCCTTCCGCATTCTCGAGCAGAACTACGAATCAGCCGTGGTCACGCAGGACTGGCTGCTCGGGAAATACGAGGGCAAGACCATTAAGTTTGAGATTACGCATGGCGTCGACGCCGAAGGAAAACCGCTTCCCGACACTTTCGTCGACGGCAGAATCGTGCGCGCTCCGCAGCAAACCCAGGACCCGTACCGCGGATTCCAGCAAACCCAACCCCTCATTGAGGTCAATGGCCAGTTGCAGTTTTCACTGCCGGGGTTGCCGGTGTTTCCAGCCTCAACCGATGGGCTGCTGCTGAAGCCGGCGCTGCGCTGGCAGATTGAATCGGAGAAGCCTCAAAAGCTGAACGCCGAGCTTGCGTACATCACCGAAGGCATGAGCTGGGAGGCGACTTACAACGTAGTGGCCGCAGCAGGCGGAGCGGCAACCGAAGGAGCAGAAAAGGCCGACCTGGTTGGATGGGTGACGATCAACAATCGCTCCGGCGCGGACTTTCCCAAGGCGAACATCAAGCTGATGGCCGGCGACGTGGCCAAGATCGAGCCTAGGCAGCGAGGAATCGCCAAGGCCATGATGTTTTCGACGGGTCAAAACATCGTCAACGGCAACGAGGTAACCCAGAAGCCCTTCGACGACTTCCACCTCTATGATCTTCACCGCACCGTCTCGCTTGCCGACGGCGAAACCAAGCAGGTGCAATTCCTCGAGGCCGGCGGCGTCCAGATCGAGCGCAGCTATCTTTACGATGGCGCTGTACTTCCGCAGAATAACTACTTCAACGGAGTCAACCAGCAGCAGAGCTTTGGAACGAGCGACTCGAATCAGAAAGTTCAGGTCGTGGAGGAGATCAAAAACACTGAAGCCAATCACCTCGGCATTCCGCTACCCTCGGGCCGCGTGCGCTTTTACCGCCGCGACGCCGACGGCCAGGTTGAGTTTGTGGGCGAGAGCATCATCAATCACACTCCTGTCGAGGACACCGTCAAGGTCACCACTGGAAGCGCCTTCGACGTGAAAGGCACGCGCCGGCAGACTGACTTCTTCATCGATAACAGCCGCCGCACATTGGACGAGTTCTTTGAGATCAAGATCACCAACCAGAAGTCTGAAGCAGTGAATGTGGATGTGCTGGAGCACCTTTACCGCGGCGACAACTGGGAGATCGAGCAGAAGTCGGCGGACTTTACCAAGCTCGACAGCCACACCATCGAGTTTCCGGTCCAGGTTCCGGCCAAGGGCGGCGCGACGGTGACTTACAAGGTGAGGTACACGTGGTAGCCGGGCTGCTCCCTCGTGCTACGACGACGGCGCGGTCGCGACTGTAACCGGGCGCCCGGCCATGGCGGGCCGCAACAGCTCAGCGGGCCATACATACACGGCCAGCCGGCGCGAGTAGTGGAGGACCGGCTCGATATCCGGCAGATCGACGCCGATGGACGCGGCAAGGTCGTTGCGTTCGATTTCGGCTTCAGCGTCTTCAAGCGGCCACGGCACGAGGTGCAGATGCGCGCGAATGGGCTGGCCGGCGCGGTTCGCGCTGAACAGAAACAAACGCTCCGAGAAGAAGTGCTCGAACGACCCGACAGGACATTCGGCGGTTTTGCGGGTCGGACCCAATCCGCGGTAACGCGCGTTGAAGATCATCTTGCCCCTGGCAAAGTGGCGGCTGCTTGAAAACGCAAACTCCCGCTCCGAGCGCTGCTCGAACCGCATGTCGGCCCAATAATACGGCAGGTGGTAGAGAGCGCGTGCGACGGCGATGGCAAAGATATTGCTCGCATCGAACGAGAAGCAATACACACCGGTAGTTCCGGTGTGCTGGTCGCGGACATAAGTGCGCAGGTTGAGGTCGGGAAAGTTCCTGGTGCCGGGCAGCGGCGGGACGCCACGGATCCTGATGCGGTCGAGCCAGAAGGGCACAATTCCCAGCCACGCCGAGCCCTGATAGGTATCGGGTTGCAGCCACTCGGGAAGCAACCTGGCCAAAGTCTCAGCGGGCACCGGCCAATGGGCAAAAAGCAGGTCGTTCCAGCGTTGCGTGACCAACCACCGGCCGGGAGGCAAAGGCCGCGGCTTATGTGACGTTCGCACCAGAAATTCTCGCATGGGCCCACTCCAAGGCGACCGGGCGCCGAGAACTGCCGGCAGGCTGCATCCCCGGAGCTCGTCGAGTACTGATGGCCACCCGCTACCTGGCTTCGCCCCACTCTACCACTTTTTCAGCCCATGTTGGTAAACGGGATTGTTGCAAAGGCCCGTTCCACCCTCCGCCTGCCGTGGCAGGCGTGCAAAAATCCGGCTGGCCTGTGCCGTATCCTGTTCGCGAGACCTCAAACATGCCAAGTGAATCGATTGCAGCTCCCGGCGCCCGGAATCAGACCGATGTATTCGCAGTTCACGGCGCCGACCCGGAGATTCTGGCCTACGCAATGGCCAAATACTCGCGCTCGGCGCTCTCCATGCGCGAATCGCTCACCGAGATCAGCTCGCAGCGGGCTGAGCAGTTCCTGAACACTTTCTACTTTCAATACGGCCACCGGTCCATCGCCGACCTGGCGCACATCGCCTTTGCCGTGGAGCGCTTGAGCCTGCTCGCCGCCATCGTCCTGGTTGACGAACAGCGCTGGGACGGTCAGGAGCGCTCCACTCGCTACCAGAACTTCATGAAGTCGGGCTGGTTTTTCCCTGACTTTGGATCAGATTCGAGGTCGGGCGAGCTGTATACCGAAACCATCGGCCGGCTCTTCAGCGCCTATCAGAACACCACCGCCGCCGTGCTCGACGTGCTGCGCCGCAAAGTGGAGCGGCCCGAGTCGTTGAAGCAGGAGAGCTATGACCGCACCCTGAAGGCCCGCGCCTTCGACGTGGCGCGCTACCTGCTGCCGCTGGCCACCAACACCTCGCTCGGCCAGATTGTGAGCGCGCGAACCCTCGAGACCCAGGTTTCGCGGCTGGTCTCCAGTCCCATTGCCGAAGTTCGCGAACTGGGCAACAAACTGCGCGACGCTGCCACCGGCCCGGCATGGAATGTGAACGCGGCCGCAGCCGAGGCATTTGTCGAAAAGCTCAAGGCCCTGCCCGGCGCTGAAGAACTGGCCGCCGAGGCCGGGCAGCTCCTAACGCGCGAGGTCCGCACCGCGCCAACGCTGGTAAAGTACGCGCAACCGAACGCCTACCTTATCGAAACCCGAACCGAGCTCGCGCAGGCCGCCGCGGAAGTTCTCAGGCCGCTCTCTCAAGAGAAGCTGCCCCACGCCCCGGCTCCACTCGTCGAGCTTGTCGAGCGCACTGAGACACTTGAAGAGGAGCTGGCCGCTACGCTGCTCTACTGGGCGAGCCACCACCCCTACCGCCAGATTCGCGACCTGGTCTCGGGCCTTCCAGCCTCTCGCGTTTCGGAGATCATCGAGCTGGGATTAAAGCATCGCGGCCGCCATGACGAAGCGCTCCGCGCCTTTCACGCTGGGGCAGCCCTGCGGTTCGATATCCTGATGGACATCGGCGGCTTCCGCGACATGCATCGTCACCGCCGCTGCACGCAGATCAAGCAGGGATTCACATCGCGCCACGGTTACGAGACGCCCGGAGCGGCCGACCTGGGCGAAGGCGTCGACATCCTGGCTGAGGCGGGGATTCTGGGCGATTACCAGTCGGCGATCGAGACGGCCTACAAAGCAAGCGCGCAGATTGCAGCCGGCAGCGCGCCCGAGGCGGCTGTCTCGGCGCTTTACCTGCTGCCGCTGGCCACGCGCGTCCGCTGCCTGTTCAAGATGGACTTCGCCGAAGCCCAGTACATCAGCGAGCTGCGGTCGGGCCCGGCCGGCCACTTCAGCTATCGCCGCGTGGCGTGGGAGATGTACTTGGGGCTAGAACGCCAGCACCCATCGCTGGCAAAGCACATCCGGGTAACGGACTTCACCCAGCCGATTGACATCTTGCAGCGGTGAGCGCGGCCGGTTCGCCACAGGCCGGGTTCATTTCTTCGCGCATTCCGGAGTGTCTGGCCTGAAGATGAAAGTGGGTGACCACAATGCTGAAACGATTAGGCGACAGAGAAGACGGAGTATGGATCTTCAGAATCCTGAACCAAATAAACCAAATGACCGAGGGTGCAGCATTAAGCAGCTCCGAACGCACTGAGTTTGAAGCTGCACATCTTCGGCTGTTCGAGTGTATGCGCCAATGTAATGACTCACGGCGCGAACTCTCTCAGATGGTTCAGAAGCACATGCAAGACCTAAGCGAAGGGAGATCGGTTGTCGTCGGAGGCACCGGGCATATCATCGTGAATGACGATATTGAGCCAGCTCTCAATCGTGTCGTGAACGGATTTTTCGTTGCATCGCGCACTGTTCTCTATCATCTCTTCGGGCAACCAGACGATCCCCGAAAAGGTCCGCATGCCCTGACTGTAACCGAAATCCTGACTCGGCATAATCTTAGCTTCGCGCACATTCACAAAGATGCAACTTTCGAAAAATATGCGAAGGAATACCTGGATGCGAGAGCGAACGGACTCAAAGAGACTCATTTGATCGACATCGTCCGAAGTGACCGGCAAACCTGGAGTCTAGGCCTGCAAGACATACGAGACACGATCATCCATGACACTTCCTACAAGGGACTCAAGATGATCTACCAAGTTAAGGGCAACAAGGTCGCGATTGGTTTCCCTAAGCTAAACGGAGTCGATCTAGTCCCATTCGTCGAGATGTTTTGGAATAATCTCTTGGACGCTGTAGAAGAGATAATCATGGCTTGCATTGATACTAGATTGTCGTCGTTCATTAGAATCGTTCAAATCCCCGAGGACCAATGGGACCCAAAACTTCCCAAACGATGGACTGCGATAATGCTCCCCAATCCGTCGTAAGATGGTGGGCGGCCCGAATCCTGGAGACGCAAGCCCACCGCGAAATGTAATTCCCGGGTCCGGATCTTCGGACCCGGGAAGGCACCTATCCTATCTGATCGTCTCTCCCGGAGGGAGGGGTCGAATTTAGCCCAGCGTGGAGTCCGCCGCAGCGGACGCAACGCTGGGAATGCGGCCGCAACAGATCTCTCCGCCCCGGAGGGGCGGAACGAAACCTGTCTTGGCTATCCCCACACATACTGCGGTTCGTATTCCATGTGGTGTTTCCGCAAAATCGTCAGAAACTCCGCCTGAAAATCACGTTTCCGATGATGTCCTTCTTGTGCCGCGATATATCGGATGGTCGCTTCAATTTGCGAGTGTCCTATCGAGAATGCGCCGTAACCCTCCTGCCATGCAAACTGTGTGATCGCGCAGGTTTCATGCATCCATCGTGCAGAACCGCTCTTAATGTCACGCATGGCCGTTGCCACCGTCGCCGTTGCAGGAATCATTATGAGCAGGTGCGCGTGGTCATCTGTTCCACCAACAGCAAGCGCCGTCATTCCATGCTTGCGTGCCACACCTCCGATATAGGCCCACAGACGGTCTCGCACTTCCGGTGTGATGATTTTGCGGCGTTCTTTGGTGGAGAATATGCAGTGATAGAGCGAAGAACAGTAGCTGTGTCCCATAAGGACCGCAGCATATCACGGCTGTTGATCCTCGGTTCGCGCCGACCCTCCGGGACGGCTGCGCCTTGTGTTGGCGCATTCCCAGGGTTTCCTCCGCCTTCGTCGGAGTTCACCCTGGGCTAAGTTCGCTGCCTCCCTCCGGGAGGCGTTGTTTGCGGCACTCTCGCCCGCCGGTCGCCTACTTCTTGGAGCGAAGGGTGGGAACCACCACCTTCCGTTCCGCCTCGCCCTCTTTACTTCGCCGTAGTTGCCTTGCGTGCAATTTCCTGCTCCCGGCGCATACTGTCCTCATGCGTGCCTCTTGCCCGAAATGCTGCCAGCCACGAATCACGAAAAAATAAATACCCCCTAACCCCCGGGGGGTACATCTCAGGAAATGCCAAATTGCATAACCCAATGAAAAAAGGCCACATACCAAGACGCGTCGTTACTGCTTGTCACTGAGAAGGGCCGTAAAATGCGCAAAATAAGCCTCACTTAAGCCAATTCACGGGCCACTTAAGCCGACTTAAGGCCACTTAACGGAAGCCTTCTCTCACTGCCCCACGTGCGCCTTGATCAGCTCGTCGAGATAGTCGGGCTTCGAGTCGTCGCGCTTGAGGTGCGGATAGCGCTCGCCGCCCTTGTAGTCGATGTTGGCCGTGAAGTAGTACTCGTCGTTCAGCACCAGCAGCGAGATCGGCGCATTCGAGTCCTTTGCGGCCTTGATAGCGTCTTCGAGCAAATCGTGGCTGTACAGGCGTCCGTTCACTCCCGCCACCTTCATCCCCGGTGTGATTCCCGCCTTGAACGCCGGCCCGCCTACCATGGAGTCGTTCACCGAGCCGTCTTCGCCGAGTTGCAGACCGATCGAGTACACCTCGTTGGGTCCCATGCGGCGTGCAGGAGACTTCGGCGGCTGATCGGTAAACTCAACCTTCCATCCGCCATTTTCGAGACCCGCCGCGGGCATATCGGGCGAAGTGGAGTCGAGATGCCGGCGGAAGAACGCGGCCCAGTCGTAAGGCGCAATCTGGTTGAGCGCGACCACCACATCGTCGAAGGTGTAAGGCTTCAACTCGGGGCCGTTGTTTGCCCCGCCGTGGAAGAGATGGCAGAAGTCGTCAATCGACTTCTGGCCGTTGGTCAGCTGGTGGATGATGGTGGCCGCCTCAAGCCACATCAGGTCGCCCTCCTCGTAGTAGTCAGCGGAGCGGCGCCAGTTGGTCCAGCCGCGCCCTCCTGGCCCACCCATGCCAAAGCCGGCGATGGCGGTTGCCGTGTCCTGCAGCGGCCGCCAGGTGCGCCCCGGCCGCCCCGGGCCAAGCAGGGCCGCGGTCGAAGCCAGCATCTCGCGATACTGCTCCGCAGTCATAAGGCCGCTGCGCGCGCCCAGCATGGGGCCAAGGTAGTCTGTTAGCCCCTCGTACACCCACAGCAGATCGTCCTGCATCGGCTTCTCGAAATCGGGTGTGGCCAAATCGGCGGGGCGCCTGAATTTGCCGTTCCACGAATGCACATACTCGTGCGGCAGCAGCATGCCCACCATTATGCCCGCGCTCGGCTCGAGCAGCGCGCGCTCGGGCAGCCGGCTGTCGTTGGACTCGTGATGCTCGAGACCGAAGTGGGCCACGTGATCGCTGAGCGTGAGCAGGAAGTGATAGTCGCGGTAGTGCCGAACGCCAAACAGCTTGCCCGCCTCGGCCACCAGGTTCACCATGCCCTTCTGTACTTCAGGGCTGATGGCCAGCGCGGCCTCACTGTCGGCCGCCAGGTCGAGCTCGTGATGGACCGGCTCGCCCGGCGGAGTGATGTCGATGGCGCGATAGTATTCGCCGGCAATCACGGGCGAATCCACCAGAAGCTCGAGCGAGATGGGCTTGAACGAGATTCTGCTTCCCTTTTCGCCTGCCACCGGCAGCGCGGTGCCGTATTTCCAGCCCTCAGGCAGGATCAACGTGGGCTCGAAGGTGATCTCGGACGAGGGAGCGCCCGCCGGATAGAGCAGAGCCTCGTTCCATTCCAGGACAAACAGCTTATCGGTCGATGAGTAGCCTTCGGGCTCAATGAAGTCGAATGACGCATCGAGCTGGCTGGCCCCCGCCGGCACGTCCAGGTGGAAGGTAAAAGCGTCGAGCGTGTCCCGCGTCCACGGGATGACCTTGCCCCCGGCCTCGAACTTGAGCCCGGTGACGCTCTCAATCGGGCCGTCGGGGCCATGCTCGCCCGGAATCCACTTGGGGTAGTAGAGAGTAACGGGACCGGGCGCAACCGGAATTGCTTCGCGAATGTGAAGCAGCTTTTGCGTATTGCCGGCGCCGTCGACAGTGAGAGCGATTGCGCCCGACTGGGCGAGAGCGAAGGGCGAGACAAGCAAGGCAGTGAGAATGGCCAGGAAAAGGGTTCGAAGGCTAGGACGGGACATTCGGGGTTGCTCCTTGAGGAGAAGACGTTGATGCTCAGGGTGAATCGGCATATGCACCCTAGGAATGATACCGGCTAAGGCCCTGAGCCAGTCAGGACTCCCTTCAAACGTTCCCGCCCTGTCACCGCTGCCTGTGCGAAAATTGAAATTTGCGCACACAAACAAAGTTCCGGTTGCTGGTGGTGCGGCTTGGCGCCATGGGCGACATTCTGCATGCCCTGCCGGCGGTGACCGCGCTGCGGCTGGCCCACCCCGCGTGGGAGATCGGATGGGTGGTGGAACCGCGCTGGCGGGGTCTGCTGGCCGCGCCCGGCGCCCAGGTCCGCGGTCCCAGGATGCCGGTTGCAGACCGGCTCCATTTTGCCCCTACCCGCGATTGGGCCTTGCAGCCCATCCACCTCAAGACTGCGGCCGGCATAGGGTTACTGCGCAAGGAGCTGCTTGCCGCCGGCTACGATGCCGTGCTCGACCTGCAGGGGTCCATTCGCTCGGCCGCCCTTGCCCGCATGGCGAAGATCCGGCGGGTGATCGGCGAAGCCGAGCCCCGTGAGAAGCCGGCGCGCTGGCTGTTTACTGAGCGCGTGACCACGCGCGGCGCTCATGTCATCGAACAGGACATCGAGCTGGCCGCGGCCGTCGCGGGCGACGAACTCGCCTTCACTCACGCGCATCTGCCAGTGGACCCGGCCGCCGAGGCATGGTGCGACGATCTTCTGGCCTCGAGCGGAACGCGTCCGGTGGCGCTCATCAACCCCGGCGCAGGCTGGGGAGCAAAGCGCTGGCCGGTGGAGCGTTATGCCAGGGTTGCGCGCGGACTCATGGAGCGCGGCTTTCGCATCCTGGTGAACGCCGGGCCCAGCGAAGAGCCGATGGCCGACGTGATTGTGAAAGAGAGCTTGGGCGCGGCCATTCCGCTGGCCACGTCCCTCGATCAGCTCATCGCCGTCAGCCGGCGCATCGCGCTGTGCATTGCCGGAGATACCGGCCCGCTGCATCTGGCCTGCGCCCTAGGCAAGCCGGTCGTGGGCATCTACGGACCCACCGACCCCAGCCGCAACGGGCCGTTCGGCACGCAGTTCAGAGTGCTGCGCAGTCCCGAAAGCCGCCGCGACCACAGCCGCCGCGAGGAGCCCGAGGCCGGCCTGCTGAGCATCACGCCTGAAGACGTGCTGCAGGCAGCAGCCGAGCTGGTTAAAGCCGAACCTCTGCAGCGAGAGGAAGAAGACATTGCGGAGGCTGAAGAATGACGGAGCGCTCAGCCGCCGCGGTAAGCCGGAATGCTTCGCGATGGGAGCGATGGAAGCGGGTCAGCCGTCGCATCCGCGTGCCGCTGGGCTTTATTGCCACGGCAATTTACCTCTTCGAGTTATGGCGGCGCGCACCTCAGCCCGCAGCCGTCGCCTGGAGCCTCGCGCTCGTATTGCCCGGTCTGTGCCTTCGCGGGTACGCCTCAGGCTATGTGAAAAAGAACCGTGAGCTTACTGTCACCGGCCCCTACGCCCATACCCGCAACCCGCTTTACCTGGGATCGATGCTGATTGCCGCCGGCTTCGCGATGGCGCTGATGAGCTGGCCCGTTGCAGTAGTGCTGGCCTGCGGATTCGCCATCATTTACATCCCGGTGATTGCCTCTGAAGAACAGTTTCTGCGCAGCACTTTTGACGGCTTCGACGACTATTGCCGGCAGGTTCCGCGGCTCGTCCCTCGGCTTACCGCCGCCCGGGTCGTGCGTCCACAAGAAGACGGCTCGGATGCCCGGCAACCGGAACCGGGATCGAAAGCCGGCTTCTCGCTCGAACTCTACCTTAAGCACCGCGAGTACAATGCTGCCATAGGGACAGCATTGTTATACCTGAGCCTGCTGTTTCTGCGTCCGGTGTTGGCTGCGTTCTTTCACCAGAGCCGATGAGCGTTTCCTGAGGCCGAACGGCGAATCAATTAGTTCGAAGGAGCCAATCCTGACGTTGAAGATCTGCGCTGTTGCTCGAACATTAGGGTGCATCGACATATACAGGTGGGCAACGTTGCGTGTGAAAATCGCGCCAGACGAGGCGGAGCCCGCAGGCTTTGGCGGCCCCAAGGTCAAGGGCGACAACAAAATATGGCGCGATTCCCACCCCAGCGACAAAGACCCGTCGCTGGGGACCCCGGATTTACGCCGCAACCCTGAGGGACGGGGCCATTTCCCCTCATCTCGTTGTCGCTCGTCGCTAACAGACGTCCAGTCTGCGTCACTCCTCGCTCCTAGAGCTGAGAAGAAATGGCTCCCGTCGCTGTCCGCCTGTATATGTCGATACACCCTAGTTTGTGCCGCTGCGCTTGCGGCCATGGCTTACAGCCAGCAACAGCCAATTACGCTCACGCCGCCCCGGGCCGGGTTCTCGTTTCCGCAAAAGCGAACTCTTACTTACTCCGTCGACTGGCGCGTCTTTCCCGCCGGAACAGCAGTCATCCACTTTGAGAGCGACGGCGATCGCGAGAAGATCGCGGCCACTGCCGACACCATTGGCGCCATCAATCTGCTCTTCCGCGTCACCGACAAGTTCCAGTCGACCTTCGACCGGCAGAAGGGCTGCACCTTCGAGTTCGACAAGCAGACCTCAGAAGGGCGGCGGCAGGTGAACCAGACGCTGCGCGTGGACTACGACCAGAAGAAGTCGTACCTGGACCAGAAGAACCTTGTGAACGGGCAGACGAAGCATGTTGAGACGCAGGTCGAGGGCTGCCTGACCGATCTTCTTACCGGCGTCTTCTATGCGGCGTCGCAGCCCATGGCGCTCGGGCACAGCTTCGTGATCCCGGTAGCCGACCCCCAGCGCATCGTGCCCGTGACCTTGAAGGTGGAGAGCCGCGAAGAGGTCAAAACCAGCCTGGGGACCTTCAAGACGCTGCGCGTGCAGCCCACCGCCGATGCGGGCGTAGTAAAGAACCGCGGCAACATCTGGCTCTGGTACACAGACGACGAGCGCCACCTGCCCGTGCAGATGCGCGCGCGGCTCTTCTGGGGGACCATCACCTTTCGCCTGACAGGGAACGAAGATAAGTAGGATGCGGCGGGGTTAGCGGAGTTGGTAAATCAGGCTTAGCGGCTTCAACGGCTGCGCGCAGAACAACGGCCACTCTGAATGGGCTGCGGCGCGGGCGCGATCTTAAAAAACGCCCCAAAAATACGAAAACGCCGGGGACCGCGGTCCCCGGCGCCTCATATCTTGGTGACCTAACAGGTCGATCGAACGCCGTCCTCCGGCTCGGCTCGCGATGGACGACCGGCTTGCGCCGGTTGTGCTCATCCCTTCGCCTGTACTGGCGAGCTGCATCCAGCTTGCGCCTTCTGCTACTCCTCCAGCCGCGCCGTCTGCATTTCCTGCGGCTTGCGCCGCCTGTCCTGCATCCGACTTGCCGCCGATATAACCCTCGGGCTTGCGCCTTCCTGTTATATCCTCCAGTCTTCCTGCCCGGCTCACTTACTGCTTTCGCTGCAAACTACCCCGGTCAGTTTAGCCAGCGCCTCAACTTCCGGCTTGCGCCTTCGGCTGCGCTCTCTGGCCGTGCTTCCGATCAGCTTCAGGCTTGCGCCTTCGGCCCATCTTCGGCCCGGACTGGCGACCAGCTCCAACTCTCATCGCGTGCCGCACACCTAGCTCGCCCGCAATGTAACTTACGGCTTACGCCGCAAGTTGCACGCTTGTGGCAGCGCCGACGATTGAACCCCTGGCTTGCGCCTGTTGTTCAAATCCTTCGGCAAAGCTGGCGACCAGTTCCCAGACTTCGGTTGGCTGCCGCATCTCCGGCTTGCGCCGGCTGCCTGCCTCCCGCCTACTTCCGTTCCCTGAGTCCTTCAGCCGAGTCTTGGTTGGTCTTCCGGCTTGCGCCGGACCCCAGCTCCCTCACTCTGCTGTCGTGCGACCCGGAATCTCGCCGAACGCTGGTTCATTGGGCTTGCGGTTTGAATCCCTCGGCTTGCGCCGCTGGATCCCTCTCACAGGCTTGTGGTGAACTTTCGACTTCAACCGGACCTTGCATCGTCAGCTAAGCCGCCGATGAGTATCCCGCATCCGCCGTCCATTGCACCTCCGGATCACCAGTGGCTGACTTTCTGGCTCTCGCCTTCTGTCTCATCCACCGGCTCCGCCAGCTTCGACGCGCTCCAACTTGCGTTGGCTCGTGCTACCCTGGCTCGGCTCTTCGATCAGTGCGCCGGCTTTCGCCTGCGTCTTAATCTCTCAGCCTAGCTTGCGGCTTGCCTCCGGCTTTCACCGGCTGCCTGCTGCCAACCATCCGGCAACCAACATCCAACTCCCTACTGAGTCATCAGTTGAATGAGACGTTAAGACTGCTGAATCTGTGGATGCAAGTGCAAAAGTCAATTAATCCTGTGGATATCACCAGTTGTGGTGCAAACTGCAGCATTTGTGCGTTCTGCAAGGGTCTTTTGCCACTTATTCGGGTGTTAAGTGACCCTAAGTTGGGGAGTAAGTGCAACTAACCACGCACCGAAGTTAGTGCATTTGGTTTGAGGATTTTTGCAGGGGCTGCGTGGTTGCCGTCGCGCAGATCGATTTCAGCCTCCAGGTCGGATACGCGTCTTCGAGCGCCTCACAGTTTCACAGGGAGTCATTTCATAGGCTGTGAGTTAGCCGCGGTAAGAGTGATGGAGTTGGAGCCGGCGTGAAGAGTAACGGCCTGGCCCCAGACGACCGGCTGGCCGTTGAGTATGGCCGAAATCATGAGGTAGTAAGTGCCGGGCGGGACACCGGGCATGGTTCCATTGCCGCCGGCGTCAGCGCGAACGGCGGAGGCGGCGCTGGAGTTGATGGCCGCGAGGATGTTCTGGCAAGCGGCGGTTCGCGGCTGCGGCGCGCAGGTTTGCCCAACAAACACATAAGGCGAAACGCCGGAAGGAACAGTGACGCCGGCCTTGGCGAGAGCGTCGGCGTAGCTATCGCGCAATAGAACCAACGGATGGTTGGCGAGCGGGTTGGGCGAGCCGGTGAATCCCGAGACAATCGATAGCGTGGCGTTGCCAAGGACATGGTCGGGCGTGGAAAGGCCGGCGGATGGGACCGCAAGCGCGGCAGCGCCACCGGCGGAGGGAATCTCCTTGGCCGGAGTCAGCACGGCCAGGTTGCAGGTGCGCTCCATGGGCGCAAAGGTGAAGTCATCGTTTTGGTCCTGGCCGGTGACGATGCGGCCATGAACCTGGTAGGGACCGGTGCCGCCTGGGTCGAGGGAACCATCGGCGCGGAAGGCGAACGTAAGTGGGTGGTCGGGCGCGGCAATGGTGACCACGGACTTTGTGCCGTCGGCAACAACGGTGTAGGGATAGGCGCGTGCGGCGTCTGGGCCGCATCCCAGGATGGCGGACTCAGGGAAGAACTGAACGCTGAAGCCGGTTGAAGGCGCGGCGAAGATGCCGTGCATGCGGATGCCGACCGGCGTGGGCGCGCCGGTGTCGCCGCCGAAGGCGTTCTTGAGGAGGTTGGTCTCCATGGTCTCGACACCGACGCCCGTGCCCTTGGACGTGAGGTTGATTGCCGGGCAGGTGGCGCGGCGTCCGGAGAAGGTGGAGTGGCCGGGAACGGCGTAAGCGTTGCCGGTCACGGGATGGCCGCCCGAGTCAAACACCTGTTGATTTGAGTTCGCCGCTTCCTGAGGGGTCAGCTGCTTGCCGTAAGCGTCGTGCAGGCCGGTGTCGTAGCCAGACGCGATGACGCCATCAATGGTGACGGGGCCGGGCGGCCCGGTGATGGTGCCGTCCATGTTGACCCTGAGGACGAGAGGTTTTGGCGTGGTGTGAACGGTAAGGGTGGCGCGGTTGTTGGCCAGGCTGAGCGAGTAGGTCTCCTCGTTCGGCGAGAGAAAGGCGCAGTTGACAAGAACTCCATCGCTGGTGAAGTCGAGACGCCAGTGGTCAGCACCCTGAAAGACACCGGCCATGTTGGGGCCTGCGTTCGGTCCTGCGTCAGCGGGCTTTTCGCCGGTGAGGCCGGAGAGCGTGGAAGTGATCATGCCGGTAAACATCCCCATCAGCGCGTTGCCGGTGCACGATGCAGGCAGGCGGCCGGAGGAGACGCAGCGGCGCATGGCGCGCTCCTCAGGATCTTTGGGAGGAGGTATCGCGCCGTAAGAGCCGCCGCCGGATTGAGCAGGCGCGGCTGCGGGCGCGGTGTTGTACTTTGGGGTCTGCGCGTCGATGATGGCCTGCTGCTTCTTCTCGAAAGCGGCGTGCGCGGCCAGTTCCTGGGCGCTGGGCTGCTGGCAGGTGGGCAGCAGCTTTTTGAGAGCGCCGCGGGTCATGTTCGTATAGGTGCTCATCCTATTGGCATTCAGGTGGTCGGGATGCGCCACGAAGCACGTAGAGGTGTCAGAGGTATCGCGGATGTTGCAGTTCTCAATGTAGATGTGCTCGCCGTTGCAGACGTAGGTAACGCCCACTTTGATGTCCTGTGCGGAGGCGAGGAAGGCGGCGAAGGCGAACGGGGAGAGAGCGAACGCAAGACGGATGCGCATGGCGAACTCCTGAGATGCAGTTGGCCCGGTCGTGCCGAATGAGACGATTGTGCGGTCTTGGGGAAGCCGGATGCGGGGGATGGTTCCCGGCGCTCAGTAACCCTGAGGCAGACAGTGTAGCCCAGGGATGCGTGGGTGAATAGGGTTGGAGTTTGCGGGGATCCCATCCTTTTCACGTTGAGCTCTGAAAAGGACGGGGCAACCTCGCATCTTCTTATTACGTGGAGACGGCCGGAACGACGCTCTTTGCCAGCATGGCCCTGATGCCGCGCAACGCCTGGCGGGTGCGCTCCTCGTTCTCGATGAGGGCGAAGCGGACGTGGTTGTCGCCGTAGTCGCCGAAGCCGATGCCGGGGCTGACGGCTACCTTGGCCTCAGTGAGCAGCAGCTTGGAGAACTCCAAAGAGCCAAGGCCGTGGAACGCCGCGGGGATCTGCGCCCAGACGAACATGGTGGCCTTGGGCAGGGCCACCTGCCAGCCGGCCTTGTTGAGGCCTTCGACGAGGACGTCGCGGCGGCGGCGGTAGTTGTCGCAGATTTCGGCGACGCACTCCTGGGGGCCTTCAAGAGCCGCGATGGACGCGACCTGGATGGGCGTGAAGGTGCCGTAGTCGAAGTAGCTCTTGAGGCGGGCGAGCGCGGAGACCAGCACCGGGTTGCCCACCATGAATCCCACGCGCCAGCCGGGCATGTTGTAGGACTTCGAGAGGGTGAAGAACTCGACGGCGACGTCTTTAGCGCCGGGCACCTGGAGCACACTGGGCGGCTTGTAGCCGTCGAAGGCAATATCCGCGTAGGCGAGGTCGTGGATGAGGTGGAAGCCGTACTGGCGGGCCAGCTCGACGAGGCGCGCGAGGAAGGGCAGGTCGACGGTCTCAGTGGTGGGGTTGGAAGGGAAGTTGACGATGAGGGCCTTGGGGCGCGGGGTCATGCGCGGGATGAGGTCCTCAAGCTGGGCCAGGAAATGTTCCTGGTTGTGGATGGGGACGCTTACCACGTGGGCGCCGGCGATGACCGGGCCGTAGATGTGAATCGGGTAGCTGGGATTGGGGACGAGGACCGTGTCGCGCGAGTCGAGGATAGCGAGGCAGAGGTGGGCTATGCCCTCCTTGGAGCCGATGGTGACGATGGCCTCGGAGTCGGGATCGAGGTCGACGTTGTAGCGGGTTTTGTACCAGTTGCAGATGGCCTTGCGCAGGCGCGGCAGGCCGCGGGAGACCGAGTAGCGGTGCGTGGACGGCTTCATGACCGCCTCAACGAGCTTGTCGACGATGTGTTTGGGCGTGGCGCCGTCGGGGTTACCCATGCCGAAATCGATGATGTCTTCACCGCGGCGGCGGGCCGCGGTCTTCATCTCGCCGGTGATGTTGAAGACGTAAGCCGGCAGACGCTGAATACGGGAAAACTCTTCCATGATGACTCCAGAATACAGTGGTCAGTTGTCAGTGGTCAGTGATCAGTGATGAGCAAACGAGTTGAACAGTTGAACCGAAGCCGCGAAGCGACGGGTGCACTGATAACTGACAACCGACCACTGAGAACTGCTTTTCGATGGGGTAGGACAGAGTCTAGGCGGCCGAAGCCGCAGCGCGGGCAGCGCCGGCGCTGAGGGAGCGCGCGATAGCGGGTGCGAAAGGTCGGGCGGGCAGCATGGGGTAATTATAGCGGAAAGGCAGCTTTCAGCCGTCAGCCTTTGGTTTTCAGCTTGTAGCCGGTAGCTTGCAGCCAGTAGCGGAAAATGATTGGCGGTCGTGCGAAAGAAGACAACCTCCGGCGACAAGCTACAAGCTGCCAGCTACGAGCTACTCGCTCGAAAGCGACGGAATTTATACTCAAAAGTGAGATGAGCACGTTTCTACCAGTTGATGAACAACTCGATCTGCTCGAGAAGGGCGCGGCGGAGATTATTCGCGTGAGCGATTTGCGGGAGCGCCTTGAAGAGAGCCGCAAGACCGGCCGGCCGCTGAGGGTGAAGGCCGGCTTTGACCCGACGGCCCCAGACCTGCACCTGGGCCACACCGTACTGATGCGCAAACTGCGCCACTTTCAGCAGCTTGGGCACACGGTCATTTTCCTGGTGGGCGATTTCACCTCGCTCATCGGCGACCCTACCGGCCGCAACGTGACGCGCAAGCCGCTCACGCGCGCTGAGATCGACAAGAACGCCGAAACCTACAAGCAGCAGGTCTTCAAGATCCTCGACGAGCAGGCCACCGAGGTCCGCTACAACAGCGAGTGGCTGGGGAAGCTGGGGTACGAGGAGACGATCCGGCTGACGGCACACTTTACGGTGAGCCAAATGCTGGAGCGCGACGAGTTCCACAAGCGGTTCCAGGAAGAGCAGCCGATCAGTTTGCACGAGCTGTTGTATCCCGTGATGCAGGGATACGACTCGGTGTGCCTGGAGTGCGATGTTGAGCTGGGCGGGACGGACCAGAAATTCAACCTGCAATGCGGACGCGACCTGCAGCGGCACTACGGGCAGAAGCCGCAGATCGTGCTGATGACGCCGATTCTGGAAGGACTGGACGGCGTGCAGAAGATGTCTAAATCGCTCAACAATGCGATCGGCATCAATGAGCCGCCCGGCGAGATGTACGGCAAGCTGATGAGCATCAGTGACGAGCTGATGTGGAAGTACTTTCTCTTGTTGACAGATCTTCGCGGCTCGGAGGTTGAGGCGTTGAAAGCCGACGTGGCCGCGGGCAAGCTGCATCCGATGGAGACGAAGAAGCGGCTGGCGCGAACGATCGTGGCTGACTTCCACGACGAGGCTGCGGCCGAAAGCGCCGACGAGAATTGGGCGCGGATGTTTCAAGGACGGGCTATTCCGCCCGATGCTGAAAAGGTTCCGATTTCTATCCGAGACGTCGCGCGAATGGATGCGGTTTCACTTCAACAAGCCGAAGCGGATCCGAGTAAGGATGCTTTCATCGACACCGCACGGCTGATCGTCCGACTCGGGATGAAGGCATCGAGAAAAGACGCCGAGAGGCAAGTCTCGGCGGGCGTTGTAATCAACGGCGAAAAAATGACTCAGCAATGGTTCAAGATCGGCTCACGTCCTCGCGAGATTCCGGTGCGTATAGGGAAGCAGCTTAAGATTGCCGTAATCAGCTAGTTTGCTCGGCAGGGGCTAAAGCCCTTGGCTTTCTGCTTGAATTCTCGGCACGACTGAAGTCGTGCCCTTTTACAAGGCCCGACTCAATTGAGTTTGCGCTTTCCCAGGTCCCCAGATGCGAGGGACCTGGGGCACCCTGCTCGTGGTATCCCACCCTAAACGCAAAGAACGCGTTTAGGATGGGGCACCCAAATTCGTAGTCAGGCTAGGTGCGGTTCACCTATGCTCGGCGAGGAGGCGCTCGTATTCGGGTGTTTGCCGCAGGGCCTCGAAGTCGCTGTCCTTGGCCACTTTCTTCCTTGTGGCGGATCCTTCGTCGAAGGCCCGGCGCAGATGAACGATTGCGCAATCGTTCAAACCGGCGCGGGCGCAACTGCGCGCTTTGAGGTAGTTTTCGGCGCTGTGATCTCTTACCGAGACCGGGTTCTCGATCGTCAGTCCGCGATTCAGGTCGAAGATGTGCGGATCGAGAGAGAGCGCCTGGGCGTATGCGTCGGAACTTTCGTCGTACTTGTGCTGCAGCAGCAGATTGGTGCCCAGGTTCTTGAAAATCTGCGCGGAGCCCGGGTTGACCTGGAGCGCTTTCCGGTAAAGGCGTTCGGCAGAGGAGAGATCCCTGTGCGCGTCGAGGATGGTGGCGAGGTTGTTCAGCGCACCGGAATTTTCGGGGTCGATCTTGAGAGATTCCTTGTAACAGCGGGCGGCGTTATTCGCGTCGAACAGCATCTGGTTGGCAATGCCCATCTTGTTCCAGACCGCGGCCGACGGCTGGCTGACGTTGGAGTAGGCATCGAGGGCGGCCTGGTACTGGATGTGAAGCATGAGGAGGTCGCCTCTGTGCTCTTCAGTGGACGCCGGAGACGATTCCTGTGGGGAGGCGCCGGAGGGAACATCGGCTGGGGGGCCAGCATAGAAGCCTGGTGCGGGAGGTTGAGGCGCGGCTGCGGCAAGCTGGGCCTGTGGCAATGCCGGAAGGGCGACAAAAAACGCAATGACCGAAATCCAGCCGTGAGAAGCAATTGCAGGCATGGTTTCCAGCTCCTGCGTTCGAGTAAAGCAGCAATCGCGCTACGCGTCGGTGACTCTAGTCGCTCGATTTCGCAGTTTTGGCCGTTTCTTTTGTTCTTGGGACGGCTTCAGTGGTGGGATGGGAGAGTTGCGCGGAGGCGGAGTGAGCGAATGAGCTGGTGGCGAAAGAGCGTGCCGCAGTGCGGCTGGGCAAGCGGGCGAAGGTGGCGGTGATTTCGTAAATGTGGCGCTTAGAGAATAGCCAAATGGCGTATACTGTAGCCGGAGGTGCGAAATGGCGGCCCATTCCATTCCCGATGTGCTCGGCGGCGAGCTGGTTCTCGGCAGGCAGGTGAACCAGGGCGGCGCTTTGGCGGAGTTGGTGCGCGAGGGGTTGCCGGTAAAGTCGCTTTTGCTCCTGGCAGAGCGGCTCAACCTGCGTCAGGCGGAGATCTCAGAAAAAATTGGCATTCCTCAGCGCACGCTTACACGGCGGATGACGCAACACTCCCGGTTGACGGCTGCCGAGAGCGATCGGGCGGTGCGCTTGGCGCATGTTTACTCCGTTGCCGCTGAGACCCTGGGCGGTGGCGACAAGGCTGCCGCGTGGCTCAAGACGCCGAATCGCGCCTTGCGCGGAGGGCGGCCGCTCGACCAGCTCGATACCGACCCCGGCGTGCGCGAGGTCGAGGATATCCTGGGCCGGATCGCATACGGCGTTTATTCCTGATGAAGATCTGGCGGCTGTGCCGGGCCATTCACGCGGCTGGGGCCTTTAGCGGCGAGGGCGCGCGGCGCTTTGGAGGCCGCTGGAACTCGCGCGGAGTGCCGATGGTTTATGCGTCCACGTCGCTGGCGCTGGCCGCCATCGAGCTGTTTGTCCATCTCGAACCAGGGCTGGCTCCGGACGATCTGGTGTTTTTGTCGGCCACCCTGCCGGACGGGGAACCAGCCTTGACGATTGCTCCAACGGAACTGCCTGAAGATTGGCGCGCCGACCTGGGTGCATCGCGCAAGATTGGCGACGACTGGATACGCGCCGGCACCTCGCTCGCGCTTAGGGCGCCATCAATCCCGATCCCTCCCGAGTGGAACGTGCTGATCAATCCGCTTCATCCTCGCATGAACGAATTGAAGATGGACGCACCGCAGGCCTTCGTTTTCGATGCGCGCATGTTCAGGTAACCGATTCAATAGGTGAGAATGTGCGCTATGCTACCGGTTTTTCTTCCAAGTCGGGTTCGGTCCAGAGGATGATGGCGTTGGGGAGCGTAGGGTAGATCCCGATCAGTGCGAAGACAACGCCAAATGGGAGCACCTCGAGGATTTTGCGATAAGGTAGGTCGAAGAGCGGCACGATGAGACTATTGGGTCCGAGAACTGAGATTATGAACAAGCCGGGGTAGAGGATAAAAGTCATTTTCTGGTAGGCAATGAAAAAAGCGTGGTCGCGCCGGTGAATCTCGCGCTCGTCTCCGCCCTCGAAGCCGGTACCCGCGTATCCGGCGAAGAGGAAAAGGGCAATCATTAAGGGGAGAACCAGGAGGAGTGCGCTGCGGGTGCCGGAGCAGAAACCTGCAATCCAGGCGGCGAGCGCCGCGTAATAAAAGACAACCAGCGCACGCCGCCGGGCGCGGGACGCCATGCTGATGTGCATCCCCAAGAGATCAATGTGCGTGTTCATTTGCTGTTCCTCACTTCGGTTTCCTGTTGTCTCGATCCGTAAACCTGTTCGCTGAGCGGCTTGAAAGGCTTCGTAGAAAAAACGGCCTCAACTGGCAGTCCAAAGTATTCCGCGATCTGGAAGGCCAGCTTGAGGCTGGGGCCGTAGTCGCCACGCTCCAGGAAGCCGATGGTCTGGTAGTTGACCCCTACGGCGCCGGCCAGAGTCTGCCGGCTGATGCCGCGCTCGGCCCTTAGAACGGCAATACGGTTGTAGAGGCCGCTCTCGCCAGGGGGTTGGACGCCGTTGTCATTCACATCGATATATTGTGTTAACACAATAACTTTGTCAAATCGGAAAATGACCGAAAGCAGTCTGGTGGGCCGCTCGCGGATATTACAAAGCTCGGGTTGACATCCGACCCGAAGGATGGGATGCTTGGGTCGGATGGCTACCCAAAACAATTCCGACGACCGCATCGCCCTTCTCCAGGGCACGCTCGACCTGCTGATCCTTAAAACCCTGGTCCTGGGGCCGCAGCATGGCCAGGGGATTGCCCGTTCCATCCAGCGCCAGTCAGAAGAGGTGTTCTTTGTCGACCACGGATCGCTCTACCTGGCGTTGCAGCGGCTCGAAGAGCGCGCCTGGATCGGCGCCGAGTGGGGCGTGAGCGAGAACAATCGCAAAGCGCGCTTCTATTCCCTGACCACGGCCGGCCGCGAGCAATTGGCGCAAAAGACCAGCGAGTGGCAGCGGCTGACCCGTGCCATGGGCCTGGTGCTGGGCAGCAACAGCGGGTTGGAGGAGGCGTAAGTGATCTTCCGGCGCAGACGCAACACACAGGATTTCGATGAGGAGATGCGGGCGCACCTTGCGCTCGAAGCCGACGAGCTCAAGAGCGAAGGCCTCAGCGACGAAGAAGCCCAACGCCGCGCGCGTGTCGCATTCGGCAACATGCAGGCGGCGCACGAGCGGTTTTATCTCAAGAGCCGCGTGGAGTGGCTCGACAACCTGGCCCGCGACCTGAAGCACGCTCTGCGCCAGCTCATCCGGCATCCCGGCTTCACGCTCACCGCAACGCTTACGCTGGCTCTCGGCATCGGCGCAAATACGGCCATCTTCACGGTCATCCAATCGGTGCTGCTGGCTCCCTTACCCTACACCAACCCCGGTCGGCTGGCCCTGCTCGAGACGCATTGGACCGACAGCGGACACACCGCGCCGCGCATGACCGGGCCCGACGCCGTGGATGTGCGCGCGCAGGCCAGGAGCCCTGAGGCGGTGAGCCTGTTCGCGGGCGGGAACGAGGGCGTGGGACTGCGCGATCACGCCACCTATACCGAGGTGACCTGGGTGGATGAGAACTTTGCGCGCGTGTTCAGCCTGCGGCCGATTGCGGGGCGCCTCTTCAGCAATGCCGAGAGTCACCGCGCTGCGCTGGTGAGCGAGGAGTTTGCGCGTGACAACTTCGGCGGCGCGCAGGCGGCTCTGGGGCAAACGCTGCGCATCGAGAGCGAGGCCATTCAGATTGTGGGCGTGCTGGGCGGCGGCTTCGATTATCCCGGCAAGTCCGAGGTGTGGGAGGCTTTTCCGCTCAAGCCCGATTCAACGTCGCGCACGGCCTTCAACTATCGCGCCGTGGCCTTGCTGCGTGCGGACACCAGCTTCAGAACAGCACAGGCCGAGCTCGATGGCCTCTCGCAACGGCTGCAGAAGCTCTATCCGGCTGACAATCGAGCCAAGGTGATCGAGGCTGTGCCGCTGGCCGAGGCCCTGACGGGCAGCGCGCGGCCCACGCTGCTGCTGCTGTGGGCAACCGTCGGCATCATCCTGCTGATCGCCTGCGTGAACGTCACGCATCTGCAACTGGTGCGCGCCATGGAGCGGCAGCGCGAGATTGCCATCGCAAAGGCGCTGGGGGCGAGTCGCTGGCAGGTAATGCGGCCTGTGCTGATTGAGAGTCTGGTGCTGGCGGCGCTGGGCGGCGCGGCGGGTGTGCTGCTGGCCGTCCCGGCGGTGCGAATTCTCGTCGCGATGGCTCCAAAAGAGCTTCCCCGGGCAACCGAGATTCAACTGAACGTCTGGGTGCTCATGTTTACCGTGGGCATCTCAGCGTTTGCAGCGCTCGCCGCTTCAATCTTTCCGGCGCTGCGTGCGGCAAGCGTTGAGGCCGCTGAGGCTTTGAAGCACGACGCTTCGCGCGGCATGAGCCGCAGAGGAGCGGCAAGGCTTCGCGACTCGCTGGTGATTGCCGAGGTTGCAGCCACCTTTGTGCTGGCCATCGGTGCCGGGCTGCTGCTGCGCAGCATGGCCGCGTTGATGGCGCGGGACATGGGCTACCAGACGCGCCAGTTGCTGGTTGTGGACGCCGACGCTCCGGCGCACGCCGATGCCGACTATCTGCGCGTCCTCCGCCAGTTCAACGGCCTGTTTCAGGAGCTTGGCACGATGCCCGGCGTGGAGCGCGCGGCGGGCGTGATGGGATTGCCGACCGGCGATTACGGCTCGAATGGCTATTACACAACGCGCGGCGGGCTGCCCATCGATCCAGCGCATCAGCCGTGGGCGATTTTCACGGTGGCCAGCGCCGGCTACTTCGAGACCATGCAGATTCCCATGAAGAGCGGGCGCGACTTCAGCGCGGCCGACACCTATTGGAGCCCCTTTGTGGCCATCGTAAGTGAATCGCTGGCGAAGCAAAGCTTCGGTGACGCTAACCCGGTGGGTAAGCAGATTCAGTGCGGACTCGACTCTGACAAGTGGATGACGGTGATCGGCGTGGTGGGCGATGTGCGTCAGGACTCGCCCGCAGACAAGCCGGGGCCAACGCTCTATATGCCCATGGCGCAGCATCCCTACTTCGCCAACCAGATTCACATCGTGCTGCGCACGCGCGTTGCGCCGCTCTCGATCGTGAATGCGGTGCGGGCCCGAATCGCTCACACCAATCCGCTGATCGCGATGAGATTTACCACGATGGATGCGATGGTGAGCGACTCGATTACCGTGGAGCGCTTCCGCGCTACGCTCATCTCGTTGTTCGCGGGGGCGGGCTTGCAGCTGGCGATGCTGGGCGTGTACGGAACAACGGCCTACTCCATCGCGCAGCGGACAGTGGAGATCGGGATACGGATGGCGTTTGGCGCAGATCGCGGAACGATTCTTGGCGCGATTCTGCGCCATGCAGTCCGATTGGCCTGCGGCGGCATTGCCGTGGGCCTGGCGCTGAGTCTGCTGCTGGTACATCTGGTCGCAACCATGCTGGTTGACGTGCATCCTGTTGACCCGCTGAGCATGGGCGCAGCAGCGGCGCTTTTATTATTGACCGCACTCGCCGCATCCTCAGCGCCGGCGTGGAAGGCGACGCACGTGAACCCGATCGAGGCGTTGAGGGCGGAATAAGGAACTCCCCGTTCACCCGAACGAGTGGACTCGCCAAGTTCGGCCGAGTCATTTCCCGCCCAGGCAGGGCTTGAACACGGCACCCGTCTCCGGCCAGATTCGGCCAGCCGCACCCTTGCCGAATGATTGTCTGCTCGACTATACTCCCCGCGTAGTAAATCGCTTTTCTTATTTGATTTCCAGCGAACGATACCAAGATGCCAACCGGGATCTAGAAAGCACCGTTGAGCGATGAACCGTGAAGCCAGGCGCACGCCGGCTTCTCATCAATCGATTGGATGGAGCGCCTTCATGTCTATCAGCCTTCGAATCACTCCCTTGCTTCTTGCCGGGGTTGCATTGCTGCTTGTTGCTGGATGCGGAAGCGGCAGTTCGTCCGGCTCCGGCGGGGGAGGCAACAGCAAGACCACGCCGACGATCACGTGGGCAACTCCAGCCGCAATTACTTACGGCACGGCGCTCAACTCGACGCAGTTGGACGCGACGGCCAGCGTGGCCGGCGCTTTCGTCTACTCGCCGGCGTCAGGCACGGCCCTCACTGCGGGGACGCAGACGCTGAGCGTCACCTTCACGCCGACCGACACCACCGACTACAACTCTGCTACTGCCTCAGTCACGCTGACGGTGAACAAAGCCACGCCCACCGTTACCTGGGATCCGCCGGTGCCGGTGCAGTACGGGTCCTGGCTCGGCAACACGACGCTGAGCGCAATCGCCAGTGTGCCGGGGACATTCGCCTATTCGCCAGCGTCGGGCAGTCAAATCCTGGCCCTCGGCACGGTGAATCTTTCGCTCACGTTTACTCCCACTGACGCGACCGATTACAACAGCGTGACGGCCACGAACACGCTGACCGTGACCCAGGGAATCCCTTCGCTTAGCTGGACTTCGCCCGCGCCCGTGGTCGAGGGAACGGTGCTGAGCTCAATTCAACTGAACGCGACCGCGAACTACGGCGTGAACGGAACAATCTCTTACTCGCCAGACGTGAACACCGTGATGAACACGCCGGGAACGACGATTCTGACGGCCACCTTCACCCCCAACGACACCACCGACTACACCGCCGCAAGCACCACTACGGCTCTCACCGTGGTTCCTTCGGCAGGAACGGCAATGATCGACTTCGGCACTGCTGAGCAAACCATCGGCGGCTTTGGCGGCTCTGAGGCGTGGTATGGGCCGATGACGCAGGCAACGATCAATGAGCTTTATGGGACGGACGCCGGCGACCTCGGCCTTACCATCATGCGCGTGCGCATTGCGCCGGCTACATGGACCTCGTCAACCCAGACGGCTGACACCTCACAATGGACTACCGAACTTGGAAACGCCCTTGCCGCACAGAATCTGGGCGCCACAATCTTCGCCACTCCGTGGACTCCGCCGCCAAGCATGAAGATTGACAACGCCAGCCGCAGTAACGCCACCGAGAGCGGCATTCTGAATCCGGCGAGCTACGCCGACTACGCCGCCTACCTGAAGGCGTACGTCACCTACGCCACAGGCCAGGGCGTGAATCTCTACGCCATATCGATGCAGAACGAGCCCGACTGGGATCCGATGACCTACGAATCCTGCCTGTGGACGGCTGGCCAGTTCGATACGTGGCTGGCAGGCTATGGTTCAGTGCCCACGGCGGGGACCTCGGTCAAGCTCATGATGCCCGAGTCCTTCTACTTTTCGCCGGCGATGAGCGCCACCGCGCTCAACGATCCAGCGGCGCAGGCCAACATCGGCATCATCGCCGGCCACCTTTACGGCGCGACGCCAACCTACCCCACGCTGGCCAAGAGCATGAACAAAGAGGTGTGGGAGACCGAACACTATCTTGACTCGGTGAACGCGTCAGGCACCGCCAGTTCGTGGAGCACCTCCATTGGCGATGCCTTGGCGGTTGCCGAAGAGATCCACGCCGCTATGACGCTAGGCGAATACAACGCGTACAACTGGTGGTGGGTCGTCAACGCCAACGACAATCAGCCGAATGGGCTGATCGACAGCAACAACAACCCCAACTACTTTGGCTTGGGAATGGAGCAATTCTCGCGCTTCGTGCGCCCGGGCTACGTGCGTTACTCGGCCACTTCAAACCCGGTGAGCGGCGTTTATCTATCGGCTTACGCGGGCAACGGACACCAGGCGATCGTGGTAATCAACTCCAACACGACTGCGGTTTCGCTGCCCATCCAGATCGACAATCAAACCGTCACTTCTGTCACGCCGTACCAGACGACGGCCACTGCGAGCGTGGCCGCGCAGAGCGCGATCACGGTGACGGGCAACAGTTTTACGGCGCAACTGCCGGCGCAGAGTATTACCACGTACGTGCAGTAGGTGGCAGGCCGGCATGGCCTGCTCTTGCGTGTCACGTTCAAGCTTTGCTTGGGAGGGGTCAGCTTTATGTGCTCAGCGCGAACTCCCGCGCCGACTCCAGCAGCCTGGCCACGGACTCCTTCGAGCAGGATTCGGTGTAGATGCGCATCAGCGGCTCAGTGCCGCTGGCGCGCAGCAGCAGCCATGTCTCGGCGGCGTTGGGCTTGGTTTTGGCCTCGGGATTGTCTAGGTAGAACTTCACTCCGTCGAGCGACTCCGTCCGCAGAATCGGCATTCCGGCAATCGTTGCGTCGCCGGCGGGCAGCGCCATCGCCCGAGAAATGACCGCGTTCTTGACGTCGTCGGTGAGTGTCAGGTCGATGCGGCCGTACTGATGCTCGCCGTACTCCGCCTGCAGATCGGCAACAAGCTGGCCCAAGGTCTTGCCCTCTTCGGCCATTACGTTGGCCAGCAGCAGAGCATTCAGAAGGCCGTCGCGCTCGGGCAGGTGGCGCTGGAAGCCGATGCCGCCCGACTCCTCGCCGCCCATCACAATCTCGCGCTCAAGCATGTAGTCGCAGACGTATTTGAAGCCGATGCCATGCTCGATCAGCTCGCGGCCTTGCTTTTTGCAGATGCGGTCGAGCATCTTGGTGGTGTTGAAAGCGCGGGTGACGGCGCCGGGCCAACCCTTCCGCTTAAGCACCCAGCTCAGCAAAACCGAATAGATCTTGTGCGGATCGACAAAGTTGCCGTGCTCGTCGGTTGCGCCGATGCGGTCGGCGTCGCCGTCGGTGCAGAGGCCTGCCTGGCAGTGGTTGGCCACCACGGCCTCGCCCAAGGCCCGGATGTGCGGCTCAATGGGCTCGGGATTGATGCCGGGAAAGAGCGGATCGGGGTTGGCGCGAATCTGTACGTGGTCGACGCCGATGCGCGTGAAAATGTCGGAAATAATCGTCGCGCCTGCGCCGTACATCGAGTCGATGCAGAATTTCATCCCCGACCTGGCAATTAAATCGAGATCGGCGAAGCTTTCGATGGCAACGAGGTACTCGGGCAGGAAATCGACTTCAACGATAGGCGCCGGCGCAGTTGCCTGCGGAACCGGCTTGTCGAGGTAGGATTCAATCGCCGCAATCATCGACGGCTTGCCCGAGCCGCCGTACCACCCCTTGTACTTCACGCCGTTCCACTGCGCGGGATTGTGCGACGAGGTAATCATGATGCCGCCGGCCGCGCCGCGGTGGCGCACACCGTAGCTGAGCGCGGGGGTGGGCGTGACGGCGCCGGCAAGCTGAACGGGAATGCCCGCGGCAGCCACAACCTGAGCGCAGGCCCGCGCGAAAGCCTTCGATTCGAAGCGAGTGTCGTAGCCGATGCAGAGTCCCTTAATGGGGGCCTCCTGCGCGTGGACATAGCAGGCAACGGCCGCGGCCGCTGTCCGGACGTTCGCGAAGGTGAAGTCGTCGGCGATCACGCCGCGCCAGCCGTCAGTGCCGAACTTAATCACTGGATGGGACATTGGGGGAACGTACCTTCCTCAAGAGAATCAAATGTTCACGATAGCAGGCGACGCGAAGGGCGCGCACTGTGACTGCGGAGCATTCGAACAGAGGATGAGGCAAAGTTGGTGCGTACGCCCGCGCACGAGAACGGATTTATGGCTGCGCGGGGGTGTTGCCGTATTTGTTGTGGAAGACGTGGCGATTGATGTCTGGCCAGAACTCTCTGAACACGAAGACGCCAGCGTCGATGCCCACGTCGAGACCCCATTGGCTTCCGGTGTTTCCCATGGTCCGTTCGGCAGAGGGGTAATAAAGATTGGAAATTCCTGCGGCGGCGCCGGCGCCCACGACCTCGCTGAAGTTGAAGGATTCCTTTCCCGAGTCAGTCCGGGTAATGACGGCGCGGCTCAAAGCGTAGCCAGCGCGCTTCAGGAATCCCCCATGACCGAGAGTGTAATAGCGCGCGTCTTCGCGGGTGAAGGTGGGAAAGATGAACTCGACCATGTAGTTTTCGCTGGTCTGATCGACTGCCGAATGCCAGAAATAGCGAGCGAAGCCGGCTCCTCCCTGGTGGAACTCCGGCGTTGCATTCTTTGCCATGTTGTAGCCGGCGATGACACCAGGAAAGAAGATTGACGAGTAGTCGAACGAATCCTGCGTGGCATCCATGAACTTTTCTTTGACGGTTTCAGGGGGCAGCTTTTCGTCGGCGCTAACGGCGCGAAAGTTGGGCACGATGTCGAGGATGCGCTTGGTTTGCTTGCCAACTGAATCCTCCGGCGCATTCCGGGGCGGCTGATTCTGCGGCGCAGGTGTATTGGCGCTGGACGATTGGGCTTGAGCCGCGGGCGCCTGGGCGTCGGCACCCGGTTCGGGAGCGGCTGCGGGGGGCGAAGCATCGAGATCAGCGGTGCGAGCATGATTGAGTCCAGTTTGCTGCGCCGCCAGGCCGGCGGGGGCGGTGAGGAAAGTAATCACCATACATGCAAACAGGACGAAGCAAGAAAAGCGCCTAGACATTGATCTCCTCGGGGTGAGGACAGGAGGCATGAAAAATCTCCCTTGGGGATTAGGGGAATATGTTTCCATTGCTTCTAAGATTCGCGAGAACGGGAAAAGGAATCAATCAACATTGGGAAATGAAGCATTTGTCATTCAAGACCTGCGCTTTTAAGGCACTTAGCCGCGGTTACTCCGGCTTGCAGCTGGAGCGATGCCGGAGGAAGGGATTCGGACCACCGGGCTAGTTGTGGTTCTGGTCTTCCGGCTTTGCTTCCTTTTTTTGTCCCTTGGCTGCGTCCGTTGCGCGGGCCTGCTTCTCAGCCTCTTTGCGCCGGTGATGGCGCACCATGTCCGGCCAGAACTC
>Ga0326727_10003072_pt1 | contig 54545 bp, 42 predicted proteins | sample MB2enrmetagenome_FD_207643 | JGI IMG/M metagenome (GOLD analysis project Ga0326727, IMG submission 207643) | Lab enriched peat soil microbial communities from McLean, Ithaca, NY, United States - MB29MY | ecosystem: Environmental > Terrestrial > Soil > Wetlands > Peat | place: USA: New York...
GACCGCCTCCAAGGCGAGCGCGATCCGCTCCAGCACCGGCAGGGCCCGGGCGATCGCCAGCCGGTCGGCGCCGTCGAGATCGACGAGCCGCCCGGCCAGGATCTCGCCGCGCCGGTCGCGCCAGCGCTGCAGCCGCCACTCCCCGGCGGGACTCAGGCGGAGAAGGGTTGCGCGGGCGTCGCCGGGGTCGGCGAGACGTTCCAAGAGGCCCGCGTCGCTGAGACGGCGGACCAGGGTGCTCACGGTGTTGGGTGCCAGCCCCAGCTCGGCGGCGGCATCGTGGATCCGCAGCCCTGGGCGCCGGTGGACGAGGCGGACGATCTCCAGCTGGGCCTCGGGCAGCGGCGGGGCGTCGCTGGCCGCGTGCACCTGGCGGTTGAGCGAGCGACGCAGCCGGCCGATCGCGCTGGCGAGTCCGCCGGCGAGCGCGTCGAGGTCGGCGGCAGGCTCGGCCATGGCCGTGAGCCTATCACATCTGTCCCGGACAGATATATTTGGGTCGCGCGGCCGCCGGGCCGCTCCGGTGCATCTGCATCACCGCCATCCGGAGCGGCCGCACTGGATCGTGCGCACCGTGCCAGAGCGGTGGCGCCTCGGTGACGAGCCCGTGACCCGGCGTCCAACCGCGGGGGATTGAGGCCGACTAGGCTGAATGGCATCTATGTCGGACGCCGTACCGACCCTGGGCATCGGACGCACCCCCAATCCGCGGGGAGATCGCCTACTGCGTCCGCTCCCTGCAGTCGAGGATCTCGCCGCCCGCCAGCGGGCGCTCATCGACCTGGACGCCGAGCTGAGCCGGATCGCCGTGGCGGCCGCCGAGCGAGGCTTCGCGCTCAGCACGGCCAACGCGGGCATCCACGATCCGGTCGCCTTCGCCGGCGAGGTCGGGGCCCTCGGCTCCGACCTGGACGAGATCGTCCGGCGCGTGGCACGCTGCGCGCGCGCGCTGTGTGGGGCCGAGGGTGCCGCCGTCGAGGTGGTGGACGGCGCGGACACGGTGCACCGGGCCAAGTCAGGGCCCGGAGCCGCCCGTCGGGGACGGAGCGGCGTCGTGCCGGACCAGCCCTGGCGCTCCCCCGTCGTCACGACCCTCCGCCAGTGCGAGGACACCGAGACCGATCCCCGGGTCGACTCGGACGCCTGCCGGCGACGGGGGACGCGCTGCCTGATCACGGTCCCGCTGCGCCACCAGAAGCGGACGCTGGGTGCGGTCACGGTGACCTCGTCCCAGCCCCACGCCTTCGACGATGGCCACGCGGTCTTTCTCCGGTTGCTCGCCCGGCGCGTCACGGCATCGGTGATGCGGCTGCGCCTGATCGAGGAGCTGCGCAAGCTCGACCTGGAGCACATGAGCGCTCTGGTCGCCAGCGAGTCGATCTTCCGGCAGCTCTTCTACCAGAGCCCCCAGCCGATGTGGGTCCTCGACGGGGAGACGGGGCGCTTCCTCGCCGTCAACGACGCCGCGGTCGCCAAGTACGGCTACTCCGCGGAGGAGTTCCTCGGTATGACCGGTGGCGAGCTCCGCCGCGATCCCGCCCGCTATGCCAATGATTTCGCCAGGGGGATGGCGGGGCCGGTGACGGTCCACACCCACCACCGGCTGCGGGACGGCAGGCTCATCGACGTGGAGATCGCCGCCAGGCCTCAGGAGTTCAACGGCCGTCCCGCCATCCTGTCGATCATCAACGACGTGACCGAGCGCAACCGCCTGGAGCGGGAGCTGCGTGCGGGAGCCTTCCGGGACCCCCTGACCGGCCGCGCCAACCGGGTCCTCTTCGCGGAGCGGGCCGGGCACGCGCTGACCCGGACCCAGCGCCACAGCTCCACGGTCGCCGTCCTCTTCGTCGACGTGGACAACTTCAAGGTGATCAACGACAGCATGGGCTACACCACCGGGGACGCCGTGCTCCAGGCGGTGGCGGACCGGCTGGCGGTGACCCTTCGACCGGGCGACACGGTCGCGCGCCTGGGCGCCGACGAGTTCGCGGTGCTTCTCGAGGATGCCGTGGACGCGGCCCACGCCCTCGACGTGGCCGAGCGGCTGGCCGATACATTCGCCGCCCCGCTCGAGTACCAGGGCGGCCAGCTGACCATCGGTCTCAGCATCGGCGTGGCCGTCTCGTCGGTGTCGGGGCCGGGCGCGACCGAGCTGCTCCGCGACGCCGAGCTGGCGATGCAGGCCGCCAAGCGGGGCGGCCGGGGGCGGGTCGAGGTCTTCTCCCCCAACATGCGCGCCACGGCGATCGATCGACTCAGCCTGGACCAGGACCTTCGCCACGCCGTGGACCGCGACGAGCTGCGCGTCTACTACCAGCCGCTGATCTCGATGCGGACCGGCGCCGTCACCGGCTGCGAGGCGCTGGTGCGCTGGCAGCATCCGATCCGGGGCCTGGTCCCGCCCGACAGCTTCATACCGCTCGCCGAGGAGACCGGCGTGATCGCCGCCATCGACACCTGGGTGCTCCGCACCGCCTGCACCCAGACCGCGGCCTGGCTGGCGGCCGGCCATCCCGACCTCTTCGTCGCCGTCAACGTCTCCGGCCGGGAGCTGGGGCGCGCGGATCTGGTCGACCGGGTCGAGGGGGTGGTCTTCGAGAGCGGCCTGCCCCCGGACCACCTCGAGATCGAGATCACCGAGACGGCCACGGCGGCGCAGCCCACCGAGGCCCTGGAGGAGCTGCGCCAGCTCCGCCGGGCCGGCATCAGCGTCGCCATCGACGACTTCGGCACCGGGTACTCCAGCCTCAACAAGCTGGCCACATTCCCGGTGGACCGGCTCAAGATCGATCGCTCCTTCCTGAGCACCATCCGGAACGAGCAGGATGACGACCCGCTGGTGGCGGCGATGATCGGCCTGGGCCACCGGCTCGGTCTTCAGGTGACCGCCGAGGGGGTGGAGACCGCGGCCCAGCTCGCCTTCCTGCGGCGCTGCGGCTGCGACCTGCTCCAGGGCTATCTCTTCAGCCCGCCGGTGCCCGCCGACCGCTTCGAGGAGCTGCTGGGGGCGGGTCCACAACCCGCCTGGGCCGCCTGATACAGTAGCCGGCCACCATCTCAGACACCTCGACCGGACCAGCCCGCCAGGTTGCGGTGGCCCTGATCTGCGGATAGAACAGGAGACCGGTCATGACCCTCGACCTCCCCGCCAGCGGGCTCGCCGAGGCTCGCAGCATCCGCTGGAATCCCACGCCGGAAGAGCTGCGCGAGCTGACCGGCCGGATGCCCAACGCCCGGCTCACCAGCTTCAACAACTACAACGTCCAGACCCGGGTCACCGCGCGCAGCGCGGCCAGCACCTTCGTGGTCACCGACACCCCCGAGCGCCACAGCGGCAAGACCATCAGCCGGGAGGAGGGGGCGCGCATCGCCCGGGTCCAGGACGAGTACATCCGCGGCCGGGAGATGCTGGTCGTCGACGGCTACATCGGCAACGATCCCGACGACCAGGTGCGGGCCCGGCTGTATATCGAGGCGGCCCACGCCAACATCGCCGGGATGCAGCGCTGGCTGTACTTCGACGCCCCCGACGCGGGACCGGGTTTCGGGCCGCGCCTCACCGTGATCTACACGCCGAGCCTGGCCGCTCCCGGCTACCCCGACGATCGGGTGATCGCCGTCGACCTCGACGCCGGAGTCACCCGCGTCCTCAACTCCGACTACTTCGGCGAGTCCAAGAAGGGCGGGCTGCGCATGTGGAACGCCCTGGTCTTCGAGCGCGGCGGCCTGGCTCTGCACGCCGGCTGCAAGGTGATCCCCACCCCGCGGGGGGAGCAGGGGGTGCTGATCGTCGGCCTCTCGGGAACCGGGAAGACGACCACCACGTTCACCCGCCAGAACAACTCCAAGCCGGTGCAGGACGACTTCGTGGCCCTCTACCCGGGAGGCCGGGTGGTGGCCACCGAGAACGGCTGCTTCGCCAAGACCTTCAGCCTCGACCCCGCCTTCGAGCCGAGCATCTACGGCGCCGTCTGCAAGCCCGAGGCCTACCTGGAGAACGTCTCCCAGAACGATGCCGGCGTGGTGGACTTCTTCGACACCACCTACACCCAGAACGGCCGGGCGGTGTTCCGCATGGAGGCGCTGGGCTGGCACCTCGACGCCCGGGAGCTGGCCCGTGTCGACCAGCTGCTGATCCTCAACCGCAACGAGAGCATCATCCCCGGCGTCGCCCGTCTGAGCGCCGCCCAGGCGGCCGCCTACTTCATGCTTGGCGAGACCCAGGGAACGAGCGCGGGGGGCAAGGACGAGGAGGGCAAGTTCCTGCGCGTGCCGGGGACCAACCCGTTCTTCCCGCTCCGCCACGAGCAGCAGGGGAACCGCTTCCTGGAGCTGCTGGGCAGCTGCGGCTTCGAGGTCTTCCTGCTCAACACCGGCCGCGTGGGCGGCGGTGACGCCGACCCGCGGAGCAAGAAGGTGACCATCCTGGACTCCAGCGCCATCGTCAAGGCGATCGCCGAGGGGACCGCGGTCTGGGAGCGTGACCCCGACTTCGGCTACGAGGTGGCCGCGTCGGTGCCCGGCGTCGACGACGTCGAGATCCTCCAGCCACGGCGGCTGTACGAGCGCGAGGGGCGGCTCGAGGAGTACCGGCGACTGGTGGAGCAGCTCCGCCTCGACCGGCGCGCCTATCTCGAGAAGTGGGAGGGGCTCGATCCCGCCATCGTCACCGCGGCCGGCTGAGCGCCGCTGACGCCGGACCGCCGGAGCCGGCTCAGTCGCGGATGCGCGCGATGATCTCCATCAGGTCGTCGGGAGCCGCGCCCTTCACCAGGTAGCCGGAGGCGCCGGCCTGGCGCATGCGCTGCATCGTCTCCTGATCGTCCCAGGCGGACAGGGCCACGATGCGGGTTCCGGGGGACGCGCTGCGGATGCCCTCGGCCGCACGCATCCCACCGCCCCCGGGCATCTTGACGTCGAGGATGGCCACGTCGGGGTGGTGCATCCCGGCCAGGTCGATGGCGCTCTCCGAGTCGGCGGCCACGCCCACCACCAGGTAGCCGGGCTCGCTGCTCAGCATGTCCCCGAGGGCGCCCCGCATCGAGGCGTTGTCGTCGGCGATGAGGACCCGCACCGTCATGACACGCTGCTGCCCGTGAGCGCCGGTCCGCGGCGGCCGCCCGCCTCCGCGGGGAGCCGGTCGCGGCCGCTGAGCAGGAGGCTGCCGACCAGGTAGCGCACGGTGGTCCCGGCACCGGGCCGGCTCTCCACGGTGAACCAGCCTCCGCTCTGCTCAGCCCGTTCGCGCATCACCAGGAGGCCGAGGTGCCCGGGTGGGGCCTGCGGGGGACCGTTCGTGTCAAAGCCGGCGCCGTCATCGCTGATCTCCACCATGACCCCTCCATCGCGCTCGCTGAGGGTGATGTCGATCCGGCCCGCCCGGGCGTGCTTGCAGACGTTGGAGACGGCCTCCTGAGCGATCCGGTAGACGACCGTGCGCGCGTCGGGCTCGGGTTCGCGCTGGAGACGGTCGTCGAGGGCGAACTCGAACCCGGCGTCCTCGGCGACCTGGGCCAGGAAGGCGTGGAGCGCGGCGGCGATGCCGTGAGCCTCGAGGGCCGGGGGCCGGAGCACGAACATGAGGTGGCGGAGGCGGGTGATCGCCTGGCGGACGTCGTACTCGAGGTTGAGGAGGAGCGGATCGAGAGCGCCCTCGCCGAGACGGCGGCGGAGGGTCGCCAGACGCAGCGCCACCGCAGTCATGACCTGGACCGAGTCGTCGTGGATGTCGTCGGCGATCCGCTGCCGCTCCTCCTCCTGGGCCTGGACGACATGGGCGAGCAGCCGGCTGCGGTCCTCGGCGCTCTTGCGGAGCTCGTCCACCGAGAGCCGGAGCTGGGCCTGCACGCGAGCGCGCTCGCTGGCCAGCGCAACCACGTTGGCCAGACCTCGGGCAAAGGTGACGTCGTCCTCGGAGTAGGCGACCCGCCGGTGCGACGCCGCCAGCAGGACACCCGCCACGCGCAGACCGGTGCGGATCGGGACGATCAGCACGCTGGCCGGAGCCGGCGGCTCCCCCCGAGGGAGGTCGACCATCGGATCGTCACCACCCCCGGGGCGGACCAGCGGCTCCCCTGTGCGCATGACCATCGAGCAGGGGGCGTCCGACCAGGCCAGCTCGGCGGCCAGCTCTCCGGGAGTGCATCCCAGCCCGGCGAGGGGGACCAGGCCGTCGGGGCCGCGCTCCAGCACGGCGACGAGGTCGGCGGGAAGGTTGGCCGCGGCCGCAGTGCAGGTGGCCTCGGCCAGCTCCGCCAGCTCCTCGCCGCCGCCCAGAGCGCCCTGACCGAGGGCGGCGACGGCGGCCTGCTGGCGGAGCCGGCGTTCCGCCAGAAGGGCGACCCGCTGCCGGCGCTCGACGGAGGCGAGGACGCGGGCGACACCGGCCAGGACCGCCGGGACCGCGGCGTCGAAGCGCCCTCGGGCGCGCCCGACCACCAGCACCTGGCGGACACCGTGCTGCCCCAGCCCGGCGGTGACCGCGGTGCGCTGGCCGCTCAGGTGGAGCAGGGCCGCGATCGAGCCCGCGCCCCGGCCCACCCGCGGGGTGAGCACGGCGTGCTCGGCGTCCACGAGCCGGAGGTCCGCCTCAGCGCCGATCAGCCCGTCGGGGGCCTGCTTCAACCCGATGTGGTCGAGCACGGAGATCTCGTGAGCGGGGGGCTCCAGGCCGATGACGGCGACGACGTCGGCGGCGCAGCGTCGCGCCAGAACGGCGAGGATCTGTGGGCGCAGACCGTCGAGGCCGCCACCGGCGAGCGCGATCAGGGCGGCCTCGGCGGCCACCGGATCCGGTCCCCCGGGCGGAGAGCCCCGGACCGAGGTCTTGGCCCCGGGAAGCCTGCCCGGCGCGTCTACCCGCCCGCTAGCCGATGACATGGAGGTTCCAGACGACCGCCGCGACACCGACCAGGGTGGCCAGAACGCCGAGGGCGCGGGCGCTCCAGCCCCGCAGCCTGGCCATGTTGAAGACGACGACGCCGGCGATCACGACCTTCTCGACGAGCAAGCCGGGCACGCCCCAGCGCCCGATCACGGCGGCGCTGAGGGGGTTGGCCTCCGGCCAATTGCTGGAAAGGGCCAGCACAGTCGAGGCCGCGTCAGCAAGCTGTGACACCACCACGACCCAGGCCAGCCAGACGGCCGCCTGGTCGGCAGCCAGGGCCCGGAGGTCCCGGATCAGGCCGTCCCCGTAGGCGGCCAGATCTCCGCCGCAGCTGGTCAGCAGCCGGGAGCGGAAGCTGGCTTTCTGGGGGTGGAGGCTGACGGTGCCGATCACGGCCGATCCTCGGGTGGTGGAGTGGTTCGTCACCATCGTGGCCCCGGCGGGGGCCGCTGCCCAGACGCGGACTGCCGGAATTCTCCTGGTACGGGTGCACTAGAGGAACCCGCCGGGGATCGGGGGGGGGCCAGGGGGCGCCCGGCGCCGGTGACGGCGGTGCAACGACCGTCCGACTCGGACACACCGGCGTGACAGTCCGACGAAGACCGACCCCCCGGTCGGGCGCGCCCCGAAGAATTACCGGCGAGAGGCGTCACGCCTCGCACCTCAAGGAGATCCCGTGCCGGGTGCGCTGCCCCAAACCATCCGGGTTTTCATCATCGATGACCATCGCATGTTCACCCAGGCGGTGGCGGCGGCGCTCACCGAGGAGCCGGATATGGAGGTCGTCGAGACCGTCGACACCCTGGCCGCGGCGCGGAGCCGGCTGGCGGCGGTCGACACCGATGTGATCCTGCTCGACCAGCGCCTCCCCGACGGTCAGGGCACCCACGCGGCCGCCGAGCTGCGCGCCATCCGCCCCGGCGCCAAGGTTGTGCTGGTCACCGCCGCGATGGAGCCGAGCGTCCTCAACGAGGCGCTGGCCGCGGGCTGCGCCGGCTTCGTCACCAAGGGGGACAGCATCGACGCCCTGGCCGCGGCCGTTCGCGCCGCTGCCTCCGGCGCCACCCCGGTGTCGCCGGCGATGCTCAACCGGCTGACCGGCACCGACGGCAGCGGCTCCACCCTCACCGAGCCGCTCACCCCCCGGGAGACCGCGGTGCTGCTCTTCCTCGCCGACGGGATGAGCAACGAAGAGATCAGCAAGCGGCTCTTCATCAGCATCCACACGCTCCGCAACCACATCCAGAGCATCATCGGCAAGCTCGGAGCCCACTCCAAGCTGGAGGCGGTCTCGATCGCCATCCGCGAGGGCCTCATCACAGCCCCGGGCTCCGAATACTGAGGGCGATGGAGTGAGGAGCGAGAGCCGGAGGCTTTCGCTCCGATCGCCGGACCCCTCAGCGCCGCGTGCTGAGGCGGGGCGGGGGACGCCGGGCGCTACGCCCGAGGAGCGCCGGGCAACCTCATCACAACCGTGGTGCCGCGCCCGGGTGCAGAGCTGACCTCCAGCACCCCGCCGGCGTCCTGGACCCTCTGCTGAACCAGGAGAAGCCCCATGTGGCCGCGGTGCTGGCGCTCCCCCAGGGCCGCAACGTCGAAGCCCTGTCCGTCGTCGGCCATGCGCAGCCAGAGACCCTCCCGGTCCTGGCTGACCGTGACCTCCACCCGGTGCGCCGCGGCGTGCCTGGCGGCGTTGCGAACCAGCTCCTGGGCCACCCGGTGAATCAGGCTGCGGGTCCGGGCGTCGCAGTCCAGCTCCCCCACGGAGATGTGGACCTGAACGCCGCTCTCGGCGAGCGGGACCAGCAGGGCGCTCAGGGCCCCGGTCAGGCCTCCGCTCTCGATCTCGTCACCGGCCAGCGCGCCCATCAGGCCGCGGAGGTCGGCGGTCACCGCCTGGAGGTCGACGGTGATGCGGTCGAGACCGTCGACGGCGGCGGCGACCCGCTCCGGTGACTGTCCGCCCTCGCGGCGCAGGCCCCGGGCCAGGGTGGCGGTCCGCAGGCTGACCGCGCTCACCAGCTGGATGACCCCGTCGTGGAGGTCGGCGGCGAGCTGGCGACGCTCGCGGTCGGAGGCGGCCAGGGCCTGGTGGAGGAGCTCCTCGCGCTCGACGGAGAGCTCGACCTCGACGTCCGTGGAGAGCTTGGCCTGGCGCCACCAGTGACCGGTCCGCGTTCCCGCCAGGCTGTCCAGGCGCAGCTGGAGGGGAACCAGCACCACGGCGACGGTCAGGAGCGCAGCGCCCAGGCCCATCGCCACCAGGTCCCCCCAGGCGGTGGCGTGTAGCGCGACCGCGGCGGCGGCCACCAGGGGCACGGTGACCAGGCTGACCCCCAGGGCGGCGGCGGGCAGGACCCAGCGATTGACCCGGGGGACGGATCCGGCCAGCGCGGGCGGGAGCGCGTCTTCTCCCGCGACCTCGGGCCGGGGCGCGTCCGACGGCGAGGGAGGAGCACAAGCCCCCCGCTCGGCCGCCAGTTCCATCCGCACCGCCAGGCTACGTGGGCGCGGTAACGAACCGGGCAGATCCCGGTCGCAAACCTCTACAGATGCGGCTACAGATGCGGCGACGAAGGGGCGGCGAGCGGGTGGCCACGGCTGCCGGTCAGGGGCGCGGTGGCGACCGGCATCCCCAGGTCGGCGAGCATGGCGAGATCCAGCTCCGCGCTCCTGCCCAGGGTGGTCAGGTAGTTGCCGACGATGAGCCCATTGGCCCCGGCGAGCATGCCATAGGCCTGGAGGTCGCGCAGCACCAGCTCCCGACCTCCGGCGTAGCGGACCACCGCCCTCGGGTTGACCAGCCGCATCATCGCCGTGCAGCGCAGGGCGTCGAGGGGGCGCAGCGGCGCCGCGTCCCCGAGTGGCGTCCCGGGCCGCGGGTCGAGGAAGTTGCAGGGGATCTCGCGAGCATCCAGCTCGCGGAGGGCGAAGGCGAGGTCGAGGCGGTCGTCCCAGGTCTCCCCCATCCCGAAGATGCCTCCGCTGCACAGCTCCATGCCTGCCGCGGTGACCCGGCGGCAGGTGGCCTGGCGGTCCGCGAAGGTGTGGGTGGAGCAGATCCTGGGGAAGAAGCGCGGACCGGCCTCGAGGTTGTGGTTGTAGCGGTGGATGCCGGCCGCGGCGAGCAGCTCGGCCTGACCCTCGGCGAGCAGCCCGAGGGAGGCGTCGACCTCGATGTCGACCTCGGCGCGGATGGCCCGGGCCGCCTCGCACACCTGGTCGAGGAGGCGCCGGCTGGGGCCACGGACGGCGACCACGATGCAGAACTCGGTGCTCCCCAGCGCCCGGGTCCGGCGGGCGAGCTCGACCAGCTGGGCGGTGCTCAGCAGGGCGTGGCGGGCGACGTCGGTGGTGTAGCGCGCCGACTGTGAGCAGAACGTGCAGTCCTCGGGGCAGCCGCCGGTCTTGGCCGAGATGATGGACTCGACCTCCACCGCCGGGCCCATCCAGTGGACGCGGACCCGATGGGCCAGGCCGATCAGCTGGGGGAGCTCGGAGTCGGCCAGCCGGAGGAGCTCCTCGGCGAGGTCGCGGTCGATGTCGCGCCCCTCCCCGAGCAGACGGGCGGCCGCGGCCTCGAGGGGGACGGGAAGTGGCGGCATTGCGGCGAGGATACGAGAAGCGTGTGTCGGGAGCGTCACAGAACGGGGAATCATCGAGGCGCCCCAGCGGGACTGCCTACCCTGGCAGGCGAGAGGAGCGTGGAGGACGAGTGGGATGGCTGTCTCGAACCTGGCATTGGGTTCCCTTGTCGACGTGCGCGCCGCGTCCCGGTCGACCGCGGCGGTCGCGCCGACCTGCCGCACGCGCGGCTGCGCGGTGCCGGGCTCCCTCGAATGCGCCTACGTCGACAGCCGCGGCCGTCCCTGTGGAACCCGCTGGTGCTCCCGGCACCTCCAGCGGGTCGGCGCTGCCGGCTACTGCCGGCGCCACGCCAGCACCGTGGCCGCGCTGGGCGGCAAGGCCGACGATCCCCGGGCCCTCCCCGCGGTCGACTATCGGGGCGCCTCGCTGGTGAGCTGGATCTGCGCCGAGGGGCACGCCCGCCTCCACGACGCCGTGGTCTCCGGGCTCCGGCCCGGCGAGGTCGTCTTCCCGGAGCGCGCGGTCAACGTCGCCCGGGTGGCCGACGGCAAGCGGCGCTGGAAGCAGGGCTGGCGGATCGGCGACCGGAGCGGCATCACCGGCAAGGTCCTGATCGGGGTCGACGAGAGCGATGACTCCCTGGTCTTCCTCCAGGTCGACGAGCGGGTGGTGGCGGCCGGGGTGCCCCCCTGGGTGACCCGGCGGCGCGCCCACCAGCGGGTCTCGCCGGAGGTCGACGAGGCCGACCGGGCCCAGTTCTACGGCTTCCTGGTCGAGCAGATCAGCACGGCCCTCGCCTCCCGGAGCTGACCGGGGCCCGCGCCGGACCCCGCCTCCGCCGCCCTACGGCGCCGGGGCGGCGGGCGGCTCGCAGGCGGCGGCGACCAGCGCGAGCAGCTCGTCCGGGGCGAGGGTCGCGAGCTCCAGGCGGCGCCCGCTGCGCAGCCATTCGACCTGCGCGGGGGCTAGATCGGCCTCGATCCCCTCGGGCAGCCGGGCCGGTGCCCCCTCGATGACCTGGAGCCCGGCGTCGGAGGCGGGCGGGCGGAGCCCCGCGTCCACCACGGCTCCGGCGCCCGCCCCCCGCAGCACCGACGGGAGGGCGCAGCCGGCGGGGCCGGCATCGTGGACGGCCACCAGGCGGCGCTCCCGGACACCGGGCTCGAGCCGCCCGTCCCCACCCAGCAGCCCGGTCACCTCCGCCACCTCGACTCCCTCCGGGAGCCGGCCGGCGTTGGCGGCGAGCAGCTTCGCCGTCTCCGCACGGTCGCAGACGACGAGCGGGCCGCCGCCGGCCCCAGGGACGGCCGCCGACGCCGCCCCGGCGGCAAGCAGGGCGGCGAACGCCTCCGGCCGGGTGCTCCGCGCCTCCGCCAGGGCCCCGGACACGAAGCCGTCGTAGCTTGCCGCCAGGGTCCGGCTCGTCCCGGCGCGCCGGCGCTCCCGGCCGAGCTCCACGTGGGCGTTGACCGGGGCGGCGAGCAGCAGCAGCACCCCGATCACGGCGAGGATGAGCGAGAGCGGGAAGGAGCGCACCCAGAGCACCGCGCCGGCGAGCACGACGAGGATCGCGCCGAGGCCGATGAGGCCGCGGGTGATGGAGACTGACGGCCGTTCCACCGCCCGGCAGACCGCGTAGTAGAGCTGGCGCGAGCTGTAGCGGTGACCGTCGGCCCCCAGCCGCTGCGCCTCCTCCACCAGGACGTCGGTCGTGATCGGGAGGAGCACCGGCCGAGTGTGCCATGAGTTGACGCCCCCGGCCCCCGCCGTCGCACCCCCGCGACGCGCCGCCTGACCCGTGCGCAGCCACCGGCCCGCCCCTGGCGGCGAGGTCCCCGGCATCCGGTGCGATGTGGTCTGATGCTCGCGGCAGATGGACAGAGGGCACCACGGCGATACCGCCCACTTCGACCGCTGGGCGACGACCTATGACCGCAGCCCCGGCCAGCTGCTGTTCGGGCGCATCCATCGCCGGGTGGTGGACGCGCTCGTCGCCGGCAGGACGCCCCCGCGCCGGGTCGTCGACATCGGCTGCGGCACCGGCCGGCTCCTCGAGGCTCTGCTGCCCCGGTTGCCCGACGCCGAGCTGGTCGGGATCGATCGGTCCGGGGCGATGATCGCGATGGCGCGGACCCGTTTCGCGAAGCAGCCGCGGGTCCGCCTCGAGGTCGCCGCCGCCGACCGTCTGCCGCTCGACGACAGCAGCGTCGACGTGGTCACCACGACCATGTCCTTCCACCACTGGGACGAGCAGGGCGCCTCGCTGCGGGAGGTGGCCCGGGTGCTGGCCCCAGGTGGCCGGCTGCTGCTCGCCGACGTGCTGGGGATCGGCTTCTTCGGCCGCCTCATCCGGCCCCGCGGAGACCGCCACGGCGCCGGCTACCGCGACCAGGCGGAGCTCGCCCGGCTGCTGCGCGCCGCGCGATTCAGCTCCTGGCGGCGGCGGCGGATCTGGCCGGCCGTCCCCATCTTCCTGGTGGAGGCGCGCCGCCCCTCCCCACCCTGACACGGGGCGAGCGACCCGGAGGGCGCGGGCGCGATTCGTCCCCGGGAGCCGGGGGCGCACCCGGCGGCGTACGCTGCAGAGATGGGGACCGGCCAGGGGATGAGCCGAGGGCGGGAGTTCCACAGCTATGAGGAGTACTTCCCCCACTACGTCGGCCAGCACAGCCAGCCGGGAACCCGATGGCTCCACTTCGCGGGCGTCCATCTCGGGGCGCTGGCGGCAGCGGCGGCCCTGGTCGCACGGCGCCCCGCCGGCATCCTCGCCCTCCCGGTGATCGGATACGGACTGGCGTGGTACAGCCACCTCGTGATCGAGAAGAACCGGCCGGCCACCTTCGGCCATCCGCTCTGGAGCCTGCGCGGCGACCTTCAGATGGTCTCGATGATGTGGCAGGGCCGGGACGACGAGCTGACCCGGATCGCGCGCGACCAGACCTCGATCGTCCTGGAGAGGAACGAGCCGGCCGGCGGCTGAGAGCTGCGACCCCCCGGCCGGCGACGGCGGTGGTGGGTCAGACGGTCACGGCCGGGATGACGTGGACGTCGGCGGCCGGAGCGCGGCGCAACAGCTCATGGAGGACGGTGCGGCGCCGGCGGCCCTTGGTGCGCCGCCCCAGGATGATCTCCGTCGCCAGGTTCTGGCGCGCGTAGTCGGCGACCACCCGCCCCACCGATGACCCGGTCAGCGTCACCAGCTCCACGCCCAGCTCGCGTCCGAGCTGCGCGTAGTGGGCGAGCGCGGCCGCCTCGCGCGGAGAGGGGGCGTGGACGCGCACGGTGACGATGACGAACTCGCCGTCGAGCAGCGCGGCGTGACTGGCGGCGACGGGCAGGATGGAATCCATGCCGGGGTGCGGAGGGACGCAGGCCAGCACCCGCGGCCGGATCTCCCAGGGCCGGTCAGCGCGCCTCCCCTGGAGGTAGGCGCTCAGCTGCCGGTCCGCATAGCGCCCCACCAGGCGGAGGGCGCGGTCACGCAGGGCGGTGAGCCGGTCCAGGGCGAACTCGCCCGCCAGATCCCGATCGACGTCGGCGGCGGGAACGACCAGGCCGCCACGCACCCGGTCGATGAGCGCAGATGGCGGCAGATCCACCAGCTCGATCTCGTCGGCGGCCGCCAGCACGTCCTCGTCGCCGGCGCCGAGACCGGCGCTCGCGCCACTGGCGGCATCGTCGAGGACGACGGCGGGTGAGGCGTCGTCGGCGTGCACGGTGGCGATCACCGCGATGCCGGCGGCGACCAGCCGGCGCGCGGCCTCCAGCCGGCTCTCACCGGACGCCGTGGGCCCGGCGAGGTCGTCGATGCAGACAACCTGGGGATGCCGCGCCAGCACCGCGTCGACATCCAGGACATCCGCCCCCGGATGCCCCCGCTTCGCGCCCAGCACCTCCAGGCCCTGCAGGTCGCGCTCCACGGCCGGCTGGCCGTGGGCGTCCACCGAGGCGACCACGACGTCCGCACCTCGCGACGCTCGCCGGTGGCCCTCGTCGAGCATGGCCGAGGTCGCCCCGCAGCCGCGGGCGTAGCCGAGGTAGACGCGGAGCGCGCCGTGTTGCGGGGGGGTTGGAGTCGGCGCAGCGCCGTCGGAGTGGACGGCGACGGCAGTGTCCGTCTCGGCCGGACCGGTCATCGCCGGGCTGGCGGGGGCGAGGATGTGGAGGTGGAGGTCGGGCAGCACCGTGAGCAGCCGATCCGCGAGGGTGGGACGGAACCGGCCGAGCCAACCGGGAGGCGGGGGCATGCCCGTCACCACGTGACCGGCGACCAGCTCGCGCGCCACCTCCTCGATGGTCCGGCTGACGTCGTCGCTGGCGCGGACCAGGAAGCGCGCTCCGGTGAGCGTGGAGAGGTCGCGAAGATGCTGCAGCCCGGGGTCGGCGTCGACGTCGGCATCGGTGTCCGGCGGCATGACCGCGAGCACGGCGCAGCTCCCCCCGGAGAGGCGGGCCAGGCGCGCACCCCGTCCGATGAGGTGCTCGCCGCTGGACAGGTTCGAGACCGCCACCAGCACGTCGTGTCCAGGGCCGGCGGCGGGGCGGCCGGGGGCCACCCGGGTGATGACCACCTGGAGTGCGATCTCGCGCAGCGCCGCCAGACGGGCCATGTCGAAGGTGGTCTGCAGGGCGGGGCCGATCTCCGCGGCGGGGTAGATGTTGCCGTGGCGCAGGCGCTGGCGCAGCGCGACGGGCGAGATGTCCACGAGCTGGATGTCGTCGGCGCCGGCCAGCACGCTCTCCGGGACCGCGGCCACGGACGGGGCTCCGGTCACCTCTGCGACCAGGTCGCGGACGCTGCCGACGCTGCGCACGTCCAGGGTGGTGATGACGTTGATCCCGGCCGCCTGCATCGCCTCGACATCCTGGTAGCGGGCGTGACTGGTGCCACCCACCACCGAGGTGTGCTCCAGGTCGTCGACCAGGGCCGTCTGAGGGCGGCGTGCGAGCACCGCGGCAAGGTCGATCTCCTCCCCCGACCCCTCGGCGCCCGTGACGACCTTCGGGACGACCTCGATGCCACCGATGGCGTCCTGGGTGTGGGGTCTTCCATGGGTGTCGACGATGGCGATCACGACGTCCTCGCCTGCGGCCCGGCGCGCCTGGCCCTCGCGGAGCATGGCGAACGTCGTGCCGGCGCCGGGTGCGGCTCCCAGGTAGATGCGCAGGGTCCCCCTCCCGACCTCCCGCTCCTCCTCCTCGACGAGCGGCATCGCCTTCTCCTCGCGGTGGATGACGTCACGGGAGGCGTCGAACGCGTACAGCTCGGCGTAGCGGCCCCAGTTGATGGCGACGTGCAGCTGCGTCGAAGCCGCCTCCTCGCCGTAGTTGCGCCGCAGGATGTCGGTGAAGAAGCCGGTGGGCAGGTTGCCGTCGGCGGAGCCACGCAGGGCGCTGGCGATGGTGCGCACCAGCGGCGCGTGCTCCAGGACGGCGCGGGCGAAGATCCGCTTGCTGTCCTGGATGTTGGCCGTCGCGAAGGTCTCCCCGACGGGGGTGAGGCGGAGGTTGTCCTCCGCGAGGGCGCCGAAGCCGAGCAGCACGAGGGCGTCGACCAGCGGCAGCAGATCGTCGATCTCCAGCGACAGGATCTCGGCGAGGTCGGCGAGGTCCGCGCCGCCGGCGGCGCGGGTGTGGAGGAGCTCGGTGAGCCCGGAGATGCCGTCGACGGTCGCGTGGGGGAGCGGGGTGTCACCCGGTGTCCCCCGGGAGATGCGCGTGGGGATCGTGGTGTCGGCCGGTCCGGGGCGGCCGGTCATGATCCCGTAGAGGCGGTCGACCAGCTCGTCGAAGCGGGGCGTGCGGCGCTGCCGGGGTCGCTCCAGGGGGTTGACGATCTCGGCATGGATCCGCCCGGGGTTGCTGCCCAGGACCAGGATGCGGTCGGCGAGCAGCACCGCCTCCTCGATGTTGTGGGTCACCATGACGATCGACTTGGTGGGGAATCGCTTCCCCTCCCACAGCTCGAGCAGCTCGCCGCGCAGGTTCTCGGCGGTGAGCACGTCCAGGGCGCTGAACGGCTCGTCCATGAGCAGCACCTTCGGCTCCACGACCAGGGCGCGGGCGAAACCGACGCGCTGGCGCATGCCGCCGGAGAGCTCCTTGGGAAAGGCCTGCTCATAGCCGTCCAGGCCGACGGTGTCGATGGCCCGCAGGGCTCGCGCCGTGCGGTCCAGCGGGGCGACGTGGCGCGCCTCGAGACCGATCTCGACGTTTTGCTGGACGGTCAGCCAGGGGAGCAGGGCGAAGGTCTGGAAGACCATGGCCGTCCCGCGGTTGCAGCCGACGACGCGCTCACCGTCGAAGTCCACCTCGCCGGCGGTGGGGGCGATCAGGCCCGCGATGCAGCGCAGCAGGGTGGATTTGCCGCTCCCGCTGCGACCCAGCAGGGCCACGAACTCGCCGCTCCCCACCTCCAGGTCGATCCCCTCGAGCACGTTGAGCAGCTTGCCGCCGGGCAGGGCGAAGGCCTTGGTGAGCGAGCGCACCTGGACGATCGGCGCCGTCTTCACGGCCGCGGGCGGCGTGGCGGTGAGCGAGCTCATGGTGGCGACACTATCTCTAATCGAGCGCGAACCTGGTCTCCGCCAGCCGGTACATCCGGCGCCAGAGCAGGGTGTTGATCCCGACCACATACAGGGACATGACCAGGAGGCCGGCGAAGATCTCGTGGAAGTCGCCGCGCGAGGTGGCGCCGGCGATGAAGGCGCCCAGCCCGTGGGCATTGATGACGTGATTGTTGTAGGAGACCGTCTCCGCGACGATCGACGCGTTCCATGCGCCGCCCGAGGCGGTGATCGCCCCGGTCACGTAGGCGGGGAAGATGCCGGGCAGGATGAGGCTCTTCCAGCGGGCCCAGCCGCGCACGCCGAGGTTGTCCATCGCCTCGCGCAGGTCCGAGGGCACGGCGCTCGCCCCGGCGATCACGTTGAAGAGGACGTACCACTGGGTTCCCAGCGCCATCAGCAGGATCCCGCCGAAGTCGAGGCTGATGCCGAGGTCGACGAAGACGAGGATCGCGAAGGGGAAGAGGAAGTTGGCGGGGAAGCTGGCCAGCAGCTGGACGACCGGCTGCATGAATCGGGCGACCTTGGGGTTGAAGCCGATCCAGACCCCGACGGGCACCCAGATGAGCGACGCGACGACGACCAGGATGATGACGCGTCCGAGGGTGAGGGCACCGAGGAATAAGGTCTCGGGGAGGACGCCGATCCCGGCGGGACCGGCGGCGATGTAGGTGAGCATGCTGTAGAGGCCGAATCCGACGCCCACGGTCAGCAGGACGGCCAGGACGATGTCGCCGGCCCGCCGGCGGGCCTCATGGGCGACCAGCGAGCGGTCGTCGGTGCCGGTCAGCGCGCCCATCGCCAGATCGACCGGACGCGTCACCACCCGCCTCGCCCGTCCCAGCAGGGCCGGCCAGTGCGAGCGGCGCAGCGCATCCAGCACCAGCGACTTCTGGGTGTCCTTGGCCTCGGACTGCTCGACCCGAAAGCGCTCCGCGTAGGCGGTGAGAGGTCGCCAGAAGAAGAAGTTGACGACCAGCACCACCACCACCATGGTGGCCATCGCGAGCAGGACATCGCCCAGGTCTCCCTTGGCGGACGCCACCCCCACGTAGGAGCCGATCCCGGGCAGCGTGTAGTTGTGGTGGAGCACGCTGATCTGCTCGGACGCGGTCAGGAAGAACCAGCTGCCGCCGAAGCTCATCATGCCGTTCCACACCAGGCCGATCGCGCCGTTGGGCACGTCCAGTGTCCAGAAGCGCTTCCAGCGCGAGACGCCGAGGAGGCGGCTCATCTCGTCGAACTCGGTGGGCTCGGTGATCAGGGAGTGGTAGAAGGAGAAGGTGATGTTCCAGGCCTGGGCCGTGAACACCGCGAAGATGGAGGCCGCCTCCAGGCCCAGCTCGGAACCGGGGAAGAGGCTGATGAAGAAGACGATGGTGATGCTGAGGAAGCCCAGCACGGGAACGGACTGAAGGATGTCGAGGGCCGGGATGAGGACTCGCCGGGCCCGGAGGCTGTGAGCTGCCGCGTAGGCGTAGATGAAGCTGAAGGCGTAGGCGAAGAAGAGCGCGATGAACATCCGCAGCAGGCTGCGGGCGGCGTAGTAGGGAAGTAGCCACGGCGAGAGGTCGAGGGTGGTGAGCTTGCTGGGCGTGTACGAGACGTCCGCGCTCTTGCCCAGCCGGAGCACGGCGTAGCCGACCAGCAGCACCGCCGCCCCGAAAACCAGGTCCATGGGGCGGATCCCCCGTCGCCGCCCGACGGTCCGCGTGGGATAGGTGGGGCTGACCGCCAAGGGTGCGCGTCCTCGTCGAAGCTGCCGGCGCCGGGGTGCGGCTGGCGCACATCATGCCGCGGCAGGCCGGGGGGTGTCCCCGGCCCGGCCTCCACGCCGGGCGGCGGGCCGGCCGGAGCCGGGAGCGCTACGGCGCCGGCTGAAGCTGGGCCAGGAGACGGTCGGTGGCCGCCGAGATCTCGGCCACGGCGGCCTCGAACGCCTCCCGGTTGCGCCGGGCCGGCTGGCGGTAACCGCTGACCTTGCGAACGTACTGCAGGGCGGCCGCCGCCACGTCGTCGGCCGACGGCGGGGGGTCGGCGCCGCGCAGGGTCTTGATGCTGCGACACATGGGAAGGGAGGTTAGCGCGCCCCGACCCTGCCGACCGCACCGCGCAGGCCCTGGCAGCCGACACAGCCGATGCAGTCGACACAGTCGACGCAGGCGACACAGCCGACGCAGCGAGTGCAGCGCAGGCACGCAACGGTGGCGGCGCAGCTGAAGATGAACGCGCCGAAGGCAGTGAGGATGCTGGCCGCGACCGCCGTGCTGGCGAGCGTCATGGCGCTGGCCGCCACCATCGTCGAGGCCGCCGTCCCGGCGCTTCCCGCCACCGCGGCCGAGGCCACCGTGGCGGCGCTCCCGGCGACCGCGGTGGACGCGACGGTCGCGGCGCTTCCGGCGACGGCGGCGGAGTAGGCAGTGGACGCGCTGCCCGCCACCGCTGCGCTGCGGAGCACAACCGCGCTGCCCGCCACGCCCGTGCTCTCCACGACCCCGGCGCTGGCCACGACCGAGACCCCCGTCCTCACGTCAGCGACCCAGGATCTTGTCGACACGAGCCATCTGCTCCGCAGAGAGCGGATCGAAGCTCATGGCCGCGACGTTCTCCTCCACCTGGGCCACCGTCTTGAACCCGGTGATCGGCACCGTGACCGGGCTGCGTGCCCACAGCCAGGAGAGGGCTCCCTGGGAGAGGGTGCGCCCCCCATCGGTGAGGATCGCGCGGATCGCCTCGAGCTTGGCGAGCCACTGGGCGTTGCCGCTGCCGTCGGGGTTGAAGAGGTCGCCCCAGCCCCGCTCCAGGACCTGGGTCCGCCAGTCGTCACCCGGGAGCCGGGCGCCGGCCGAATACTTGCCGCTCAGGAAGCCCGAGGCGAGCGGGCTGCGGATCACCCCCGCCATGTGGGTCCGCTCGCAGAGCTCGACCATCCCGGGCGCGTCCTGGAGCACGTTGCAGATGAACTGCAGCGCCGCGCAGGTGCCGCGCTCGGCCCAGCGCCGGGCCTGCTCCACCACGTCGCAGCTCCAACCGAACTCGCGGATCTTGCCCTCGGACTGGAGCGCCTCGAGCGTCTCCACCACCGCGTCGGACTCGGCATCGGGAAGGCTGCCGATGTGGAGCTGGTAGAGGTCGATGTCGTCGCGCTCGAGCCGGCGCAGCGACGCCTCGCAGGCGCGCCGGATGTAGGCGGGGCTGACGTCGTCACCGTGCCCTCGCCGGCTGCCGTCGTCGTCGAAGGTGTGGCCAAACTTGGTGGCGATCACGACGTCCTCGTTGTGGACGCCCAGGGCCTGGGCGAGGAGCCTCTCGCTGTGCCCGGCCCCGTACTGGTCAGCGGTGTCGAAGAAGGTCACGCCGAGGTCGAAGCCGCGCCGGATGGCGCGGATCGATTCGGCGTCGTCAACCTGGCCCCAGCCGGTCACCCTGCCGTCATCGCCGATGACGGGGCCTCCGATGGCCCAGCAGCCCAGGCCCAGCGGGCTCACCCTGATGCTGGACCGGCCCAGGCGCCGCGGTGCGATCTCGTACCAGGTGCTCATCTCAGCCTCCCTCGACGGCCGGGGACGCCCGGCGAGGGGGCGGCACGCCCCCTGATTGTCACGGGGTCCCCGGGCGGCCCGCCGCCTGGGGTGAGAATTCCCACCCGCTCCCCTCGCCCCGGTGGCCGTCGCGCACCTCCACGCCGCACCCGGTGAGGAGGTCACGGAGACGGTCGGCATCCTCGAAGCGGCGCTCCGCCCGGAAATCGCGGCGCAGGGCGAGGAGGGCCTCGACGAAGGGGGCGACGCGCTCCCGGGGGTCGGCCGCGCCCTGGGTGGCGAGCTCCCCCAGCCGGGTCACCATCCGCCGCAGCAGCGACCGACCCCGCTCCCGCTCGTCGGTCGAGAAGGTCTCGCCCGACCATTCGTCCAGGGTGCTCTCGACGGCCAGGATGGCGGCGACCATCCCCTCGACGTTGCGGGCGTCGCGGGCGCGGTCGAATTCCTCCTCACGCGCGGAGAGGAGCGCGAGGAACGGCTCCTCCCGCTCGACGGGCTCCGGCGGCGGTTCCACAACGTCCGGTTCGGAGCGAGAGGGGGCATGGGGAGCGGAGCTGCCGGCGAGCATCGCCTGGAGCTCGGCGAGCGCGATCTCGGTGCCGGAGGGCAGGCTCGACTCGGCGCCGTGGCGCCGCACCACGGCCCGCCCCCGGCCGCGCACCTCGACCCGGCCGGCACCGAGGTCGAGGATCAGGGCGGTGTGCTCGTCCACCCCGAGGACGGCGGCGCCGGCCGGGAGGAGGGATTCGAGCTGGGCGAGGCGCGCCTCGCCCATGTAGCAGTAGCGGGTGTCGTGGGTGCCGCCCTCGGCGTTGTCCCAGTGGGTGATCACCGCGGCGTGGATGCCGGCGGGGCCGAGCAGATCGAGGCCCTCGAGCCAGTGCACGGGCTCGCCCACCTTGTAGATCTCGTAGACGGGAAGCGAGACCACTCCCAGTGTGATCGCCGCCGCCGAGGCCAGGGTCACGCAGCCACCCTGATCGAGCTTCTCGGCGAGAAGCCGGGGGATCTCGGTGCCGCGCCACTGGCGAAGCGTGTAGCTCGGGCTCCCCGGTCCCGAGAAGACGTAGTCGGCGGCGTGAACCCGGCTGTAGGCGGCCTCCCGCTCCACCTCGGAGGCGGTCTCGACGCGGCGCAGGCTGGCCAGCTCCAGGGGATGCCCGATGCTGCGCTGGAAGTGCTCCTGCGCCTTGGCGACCAGCTCGTCGGCGTTCTCCTGGAAGCCGAAGGGGGTGTCGAGGAGCACCGCCCGGGCGCTGTCTCCCCCGACCCGCTCGATGAGGTCGCGGTGGACCGGCGCCATGGTCGGGGCGGTCTCCCCCGAGCCCATGATGCAGAGCAGGCGGACGGCCGTCACCGGACCCATGCTACGCACCGCGGCCGGTCGGTCGCCGACCCCCTGGCCCCGCCCGCGGCGGTCAGGGCTCCCGGGCCCGCTCCCCTCCCCCGGGCGCACCGTAGCGGCGCTCCATGGCGGTGACGCGACGCACGTTGGCGACCTCGGCGGGGTCGATGCCCCCGGTGCCCAGGAAGGCGTCGACGATGGCCTGGGTGCCCTCCGGGGTGGCGCCGTCGAGAGCGAGGGCGAGGACGTTGGCCGCATTCCACCGGCGCGCGGCCCGGGCGGTCTCGGCGTCCTTGCAGAGCGCCGCCCGGATGCCGGGCACCTTGTTGGCGGCAATGCTGACCCCGGTCCCGGTCCAGCAGAAGACGACACCGGCCTCGGCGGCCCCCTGCGCCACCAGGCGCGCCACCTGCTCGGCGACCTCGGGCCAGGGCGTGGCGGCAGCGTCCACGGCGCCGCAGCGGATCACCGCGAACCCCGCCGCGTCGAGCGTCGCAGCGACCTGGTCCGCGACCGGGTCGCGGGAGTCGCTGCCGACGGCGATCCGGCTGGAGGTGGACATGGCAGCGATGGTAGCGGGGAGACGGAGGGTTGCCCCTGGTACATTCCGCCCATCGTGGGCGAGCGGCAGTACCACCTCCAGGTGGAGGCCGGCGAGGTCGGGAGCTACGTGCTGCTGCCCGGCGACCCCGGCCGCTGCGCCCGGATCGCCGCCCACCTGGAGGGAGCCCGGAAGGTCGCCGCCAACCGTGAGTTCACCACCTACACCGGAAGCCTGGACGGGGTGACGGTGAGCGTCACGTCGACCGGGATCGGCGGGCCCTCGGCGGCGATCGCGGTCGAGGAGCTGGTCAAGGTGGGGGCGCGGACGCTCGTCCGGGTGGGCAGCTGCGGCGCCCTCGACGAGGGCCTCGGCTTCGGCGACGTGGTGGTGGTGCAGGCGGCGGCCCGCGGCGACGGCACCCCCGACCACTACGCTCCCGCCGGATTCCCCGCCGTCGCCGACCTCGACGTGGTGCTCGCCCTGCGCGAGGCGGCGGCCGAGTCCGGCCACCGCTGGCGGGTGGGAGTCGTTCTCAGCAACGACGCCTTCTACGCGGAGATGGAGCCCGAGACGTTTCCCCTCGAGACGCAGATTCGCGCCCGCTGGGACGCCTGGGCGCGAGCCGGCTGTGTGGCGGCGGAGATGGAGGCGGCCACGGTGCTGACGGTCGCCCGGGTGCGCCGGGTCCGCGCCGGTGCCGTGCTGGCGGTCGTCAACGGCCCGCCGCTCGGCCTCGCCGGCATGCCCGACCCGAGCCGGCTCCCCCTCGACGCCGCGATCGACGTCGCGATCGGCGGGCTGCGCCGTCTGATCGCCCGGGAGAGGGCTGGCCCGACCGGGGAGGCCGAAGCGAGGACCCGCTGAGGCTCGACCGCAGCTACGCGGGGCTTGCCCGCGCCGCCGCCAGCTGCGGGGCCGCCTCATGGCCGATGACCGCGGCCAGCACCAGCGCGGCGCCCACAGCCTGGACGGGGTCGAGGTGCTGACCGGCGAGAAGGACGGCGAAGAAGAGGGCCCAGGCGGGCTCCATCGCCATGATCAGGGCGGCCCGGGTGGCGCTCATCTTGGACTGGACCCACGCCTGCAGGGGAAAGGCCAGAGCGCTCGCGAAGACCCCGGTGATCACGACGCCGAACCAGACAGCCCTGGTCGGGGGGACGAACGACGTGGAGCCGGCGGCGCTGAACACGACGAAGCTCACCCCCATCTGCATCAGGGCCAGATCGACGGGGCGGAGCCCGGGGGCGCGGCGGGAGAGGAGCACCACCTGGAGGGCGAAGCAGATCGCCCCGGCGAGCACGAGCAGGTCGCCCAGTCCGACCCGGACGGCCGGATCGCCGCCGGCGAGGAGGGCCGTCCCGACCAGCGCCACGGTCACCGCCACCCAGGTGCGCGCGGCGATCCGGGCCCCGAAGACGCGGTCGATCACCGGGGTGAAGACGACGAACAGGCCGGTGATCAGGCCCGCGGTGCCAGGCGCGGTGCTGGCGAGGCCGTAGGTCTGGAGGGCGTAGCCGGCGGCGACGGTGGCGCCGATCAGCGCGCCGATGGCGAGCGCGCGGCGCTCGGGGAGACGGCGGGAGATGAGCAGCAGCACCAGCACCGCCAGCCCGAAGCGGAGGGCCAGGAAGGGAGCGACCGGGTAGTGGGCGATCGAGTCCTTGATGACCACGAACGTCCATCCCCAGATCGCGGTGACGGCGGTGAGGACGAGGACGTAGATCACGGGGCTGGGATGGTCGCCGATCCGCGCCTCGCCGTGCTCGCCCTGACACGCCCCGGGGCCGTCCCGGAAAGGTCAGCCGCCAGCGCGGACGCGGATCGTCAGCCGACCGGCGTGGGGTCCGCGGGCTCCGGCGCCGGGCTCGGGATCACCATCACCGACGGCACCCGGCTCAGCTCGTCGAGCCGGTACCCGACCCCGCGCAGGGTGGTGATGCGCACGCGCGCGGCGGGGGGGAGCTTCTGGCGCAGCCAGGAGATGTGGACGTCGACCGTGTTGACCCCGCCGGTGAAGCGGGGGCCCCAGACGAGGTCGAGCAGCTCGTGACGCCGCAGCGCCCGCCCCGCGGAGCGGGCCAGGGCCACCAGCAGGTCGAACTCGCGAGGCCGCAGCTCCAGCTCGGTGCCGTCGACCTGGGCGCGCCGCCCGGGTGGGTCGAGGGCGAGCTCACCCACCTGGACCGTCTCCACCTGGTGGCGGACGCGCGGCTGCCAGCGGCGCAGCAGCGCCAGCAGGTGGGCCTCGACGACGGTCTCGTTCTCGGCCTCGGCGAGGCAGACGTCGGCACCGCAGGTCAGGGCTGCGACCCGGTCGGTCGCCTCCGCCCCGCTCACCAGGATGAGCGGCGCCCGGCTCAGCCGGCGGACCGCCAGGGCGAGGGCGGCGGGGTTGGCGGTGTGGGCGAGCACCACATCCACCTCGGCGGCGTCGGGGCGTTCGGTCGGCCAGCCACTGGCGCGGCGCACCAGGCAGCCCTCGATGGCAAGCCGCTCCTCGAGGCTGCGGGCTCGGGACTCCGGCACGTCGATCAGCAAAGCCGTGGGCACGAACGGGCCCTCAGTACGTCGAGATGTTCAGGTCTTCGATCCGGCCGGTGCCCAGGTAGACGGTGCGCTCGCAGAGGTTGGTGACCCGGTCGGCGATCCGCTCCAGGTTGTGGGTGGCCCAGAGCTGGTAGGTGCAGGGCACCACGGTATCCGGCTGCGCGGTCATGGTGGCGATCAGCTCGCCGTAGACGTCGTCGTAGAGGCGGTCGATGGCGTCGTCGTCCCCGACCAGCCGGCGGGCGGCCTCGACGTCCCGGTCGCGCAGCACCGCAACCCCCCCGGAGAGCATAGCGCGGACCATGCTCCCCAGCTGCAGGATGCTGGCCGGCAGGGAGCGCATCGGGGGACGTCCCAGCATCAGCGCCACCTTGGCGATTCCGGCGGCGTGGTCGCCGATCCGCTCCAGGTCGCCGATCACGTAGAGGACGGCGATGAGCAGACGGAGGCGGTCCTCGCCAACCCCCGAGGAGAGCTCGGCGGTGACCCGCTCCTCGATCTGGTAGCGGAGGCGGTTGACCCCCAGGTCGGCCTGGACGACCACGTCGGCGCCCTCGAGGTCGGAGTCGGCGAGGGTGCGGAGCGAGTCGGCGACCTGCGCCTCCACCCTCTCGGCGAGCTCCCAGACGCCCGCCAGGACCTGGTCTGCCCCTGATCCGGAGGGCGGGTCCGCTGTCGTTAAAGACATCTTAATCCTGTGTTTGCCATCCTTGGCCGCTCGTTAATCGAACGCTAACCAGAGGAGTATGGAGCACCAGGTGGACGGGAGCACCGTCAGCTCGACCGGCTCACAGCAGACCCTTGGCGAGGCGCTCGACGAGGCCCCCCTCAGCCTATTTCACCTCAAGGCGGCGTTCACCGCCGCGATGGGTTTCTTCACCGACGCGTATGACCTCTTCATCATCGGGGTCGTCCTGGTCCTGATCAAGGGCGAATGGCACCTCTCCGCCGTCCAGACCAGCTTCCTGGGGGGCGCCACCCTTCTCGCGACCCTGGTCGGGGCCCTGGTCTTCGGCCGGGCCGCCGACATCCTGGGACGCACACGGGTGTACGGGGTGGTCGCGGGGATCATGGCCACAGGCGCACTGGCCACCGCGCTGGCGCCGGGTTATCTGTGGCTGGTCGTCTTCCGGTTCGTCCTCGGGATTGGGATCGGTGGCGACTACCCGGTGAGCGCGGTGATGGCCAGTGAGTACGCCAACCGTCAGCGCCGCGGGCTGCTGGTCTCGCTCGTCTTCTCGTCCCAGGCGGCTGGGCTGATCATCGGCCCGGTGGTGGCGCTCGCGCTCCTGGCCTCAGGGGTGAGCCACGAGCTGGCCTGGCGGCTCATGCTGGGACTCGGGGCCCTCCCGGCGCTCAGCGTTCTCTACCTGCGCATCAGGACACCGGAGTCGCCGAGGTACGCCGCCCAGGTCCAGGGCCGCGGGACCGAGGCCGGCGCCGCCATGGAGAGATACAGCCAGGGCGTGGTGAGAGCGGGCGCGGCAAGCGGCGGGTCGGGGCACACGCGCCTCCGCCAGTTCCTCACCGACCGGCGCTCCCTGCTCCTCATCCTCGGCACCGCGGGGTCGTGGTTCCTGCTCGACTACGTCTACTACGGCAACACGATCTCGGCGCCGGTCATCCTCCGGGGAGTGGCACCGGGGGCGAACCTGCTCCAGTCGACCGCGTGGACGCTGATCATCTTCGCCCTGTTCGCGGTCCCCGGCTACGTGTGCGCGTTCCTCACCGTCGACCGGATCGGCCATCGCCGCCTCCAGTGGATCGGCTTCGTGGCCATGGCAGTCTGCTTCGGCTTGATCGGCTTCATCCCGGGCCTGACCCACATCATCGTCCCCTTCCTCCTCATCTACGGGGTCAGCTACTTCTTCACCGAGTTCGGACCCAACGTGACCACGTTCCTGATCCCGACGGAGGTGTTCGGGGTCGGGGAGCGGACGACGGGGCACGGCATCGCCGCGGGAGTGGGCAAGCTGGGTGCCTTCCTCGGCGTCTTCCTCTTTCCCGTGATGAGCTCGGCGCTGGGCCTGGGAGGTGTCCTGATCCTCTGCTCCGGTCTTGGGGTCGCGGGCGCGCTCCTGACCCTGGTGCTCCCGGAGAAGAGCGGCCACAGCCTCGACGCCGCCGTCCCGGCTGCCACCTCCGTGTACGCCCCGGAGCCGGCCGCGCAGCTCGCCCCGGAGCCGGCCGACCGGGTTCCCGCGGAGTCGGCCGCCTAGGGGCGACGGGGCCGGGCGCGCAGCGAGAGCCGGAGCGAGCGAGGCGCGCGGAGTCCCCGCAGTTGCGAAGATGCGGCGGTGACCGGGTTGACGGGGCTCGAGGCCGGGTTCGTCGCGGGGGCCGGCGTGCTGGCCGGAATCGCCAACACCATCGGGGGGGGCGGCTCGCTGCTCAGCTACCCGGCGCTGCTCGGCGCCGGTCTCAACCCCCTGGCCGCCAACGTCACCAACACGGTGGGGCTCGTTCCCGGCCTGATGAGCGGCAGCCACGGCTACCGCGCCGAGCTGGTGGGCCAGGGCCGCCGCATCGGCCGGCTGCTGGTGCCGATGGCGATCGGCGGGCTGATCGGGACCGTCCTGCTGCTGCGGACCTCCCCCGGGGTCTTCACCCGGGTGGTCCCCTGGCTGATCATCACCGGCTGCATCGCCCTGCTCTTCCAGCCGCTGCTGGCCCGGCTCGTGGGCGAGCACGCGGGGGAGAGGTCGGTCGTGTTCCGGGGCGGGCTGGTGCTCGGGGGCGTGTATGGCGCCTACTTCGGCGCCGCCCTGGGGGTGATGCTGCTCGCCCTCCTCTCGCTCTTCATCCAGGACACCCTGCAGCGGCTCAACGCGGCCAAGGTCGTCTGCACGACCACGGTCAACACCATCGCCGCCGTGGGTTTCGCCATCTTCGGACCGGTCCACTGGCTGGACGCCCTGGTGCTGGCGGCGGGCACCGTGGTGGGCGGTGCGCTGGGCGCCATGGCCGGCCGCCGCATCCCTCCCGCTCCCCTCCGTTACGGGGTGGCGGCGGTGGGGATCGCGCTCGCGGTGAAGCTGCTGGTCGCACCCTGAGGCGGGCCACCTCCTGTTGCCAGAATCGCCCCCCGTGCTGATCGGAGCCCACGTGCCGGCGCGGGGTGGCATCCACACCGCCGTCGACGCCGCTCTGGCGATCGGGGCGGAGGTGATCCAGACCCACCCGACGCCGGCCCAGATGTGGCGGCCGCTCCGGCTCGAGGCGGCCGATCGCGAGCTCTACCTCGCCAGGTACGCGGCCTCCGGCCTGCGCGGCCACTACCTGCACGCCGTTTACCTGGTCAACCTGGCGTCGCCCAAGGAGGCGCTGCTCCGGTCGTCGGTGACCTCATTGGTCCACTACATGGAGGTGGCCGCCGCCCTCGACGCGGACGGCGTGGTGTTCCACCCGGGATCCCATCTGGGAGCCGGCTTCGAGGCCGTGCTCCCCCGGGTGGGGGCGGCGATGCGGGAGGTGATCGGCCGCAGCCCGCCGGGCCGGGCCCGGCTTCTCGTGGAGAACTCCGCGGGCGCCGGCGGCGGGATCGGACGCAGCTTCGAGGAGATCGCCGCCGTCGTCGAGGCAGGGGCCTCGGAGCGGGTCGGTGTCTGCCTCGACACCCAGCACGCCTTCGCCAGCGGATACGACGTTCGCGACGCCCGCGGGGTCGCGCGAACCCTGGATGACCTCGGCCGCCTGATCGGCTTCGAGCGGCTGCGCCTGGTCCACGCCAACGACTCGGCGTCGGCGCTCGGAAGCCGCGCGGATCGTCACGCCAACATCGGGGAGGGGGAGATCGGCGAGGCCGGCTTCCGGCTGTTGCTCAAGGACCCCCGGCTGCGCCGCGTTCCCTGGGTGCTCGAGGTGCCCGGGCCCGAGCGCAGGGGACCGGACCGCCAGCAGGTGAGCCTGCTCCGCGCGCTCGCGGGTCCGGGACCGCCGCGTGCACTCCGAGACGGCGACGCGGGGCCGCGAGGGTCAGCCGGGACGCGGCAACGCGGCCGAGGTCAGCCCCCCGGCGGAGCCCCGACGTCGGTCTCGTAAGCGTCCGGCGGCCCGGCCGGAGCGCTTCGCACCAGCAGGGGCACCAGCTGCGCCGCCAGGTTGTAGAGGACCGCGACGCCCAGGGCGGCGACGGCGAGGATGAGCCCGATGCCGACGCTGACCCGGAAGAAGCCGGAGCCCACCCCCTCGATGTTGCTGATGATGTCCGGGGTGGGCTTGGGCCCTGCCAGGATGCTGCCGCCGGGTAAGGAGAGCGCGCCGAAGGCGCTCTGAGTGATCCTGTCGAGGATCTGGGAGCTCATCTGAGCCTGCTCGACCAGCAGCAGGATGATCGCCGCCGTCGCCGCCACGGCCACCACAACCCCGCGCAGGACGAAGCGGAAGAGGCTGACGAGCAGGCCGAGCAGCATCGCCGCCAACGCCACCAGCAGCAGGGGCTGGACACCGATCGCGATCTGGGCCGCCGCCGCGGAGGTTGGTGGGCTCGGGCTCCCGGCCGTCGCGCTGAATGCCGAGCAGCCGCCCGGCGTCCCGCTGGCGGCGCTCGGGGCCGACCCCGCCGCGAGGTCGAGGCCCGAGTAGGTGGCGACCGTGTAGCTGTTGAGGCTGTTGAGACAGCCGGTCAGTGCCCGGGTGTCCGACGAGGAAAGCGCCCCTCCGCCCAGCGCCTGGGAGATGGAGGAGAGCGACCTCAGCTCCGCACTCGCGGGTGCGGTGTTGCACGAGACGCCGGCGAAGGGGAGCAGGAAGCAGAGCCCGGCGAGGACGAGGAGGATGGGCGAGATCACCCGCGGGGCGGGATCCTTCACGACAGCCGCCATCTGACCTCTCTCCCGGGATCGCGCTCACCAATGGCAGCCATGCTATCCGGTCACCACGGCCCGGGATGAACGGTCAGCGGTGGCGCGTCTCCCCGACCTCCTCGAGGGGCGCCAGAGCCTGCCTCGCCCACCCCAGGCCGGCGGAGCCGATCTGGGCGACGACGACCACGAGGAGCAGGCTGGCGACCACCCACAGCCCGAGGTCCGGCCCGCTCGCGATCGCCGACGCGCCCTGGCCGAAGTGGCCGGCGAAGACGTGGGCCAGGTTCAGCGTGTTCGCCACCAGCAGGCCCATCGCGGCCACGCCGAGCAGGCTGGTGGCCAGCCGCTGGCCGCGCGGGCCCCAGACGGTCACCGCCGCCGCCGCGACGACGAACAGGAGGGCGATGAGAGCGAGCGGCTGGATGCCCAGGTTGGCCTGGCCGGCGTCGCGGACGTGGGTCAGGCAGGCGGCGTTCACATGTGGAGATCCGCCGGCGGCCAGGGCCAGCCCGCTGTAGGCGGCGATCCCGCCGTTCACGCAGGCGGCGGGCAGCGATCCCAGGGAGGGGAGCTGCTGCAGCTCGGCGATGAGTGCCGGCGAGAACGAGATCCTCACCATGCTGAACCCGAAGCTCCCCAGGGCGGCGAGCAGCAGGAGCAGTGACAGCAGCCGGAGCGCTCGGTGCCGGGGCCGGCTCTCGGGGTGCGCCGCGGCGGCGGCCGGGGAGCGGCGACCGGGGTCCGCGCTCCCGACCACCTGCCGGTCGGGAATGGACATGGCCTGCCACGATAGCGTCAGGCTTCCCCGCGCGGCCCCGGTCGGTCATACTCGGCGGCCGATGGGGATCTGATCGACGGGAGGGCTCAACCATCAACCGCCGACGCATAGCCGCCCTGGCCGGACTGGCCGTGGCCGCCGCAGCCTGTGGGTACTCGGGACCGTCCGCCGCCACCCTCCTGCAGAGGGCCAAGGCGACCTTCGACCAGACCACCGCCTTCCACTTCCAGCTCAGCAGCCAGAACACGCCGGGCACGGGGCTGGAGCTGACCGCGGCCGAGGGGGACGCGCTGCGGCCCGACGGCTTCACGGGGACGCTCACCGTCGAGGACGCGGGGTTGCCGCTCGCCATCAAGGTCGTGTCCACCGGCGGGGGCTTCTACGTCCAGCTGCCCTTCAGCGACGACTTCTCCGAGGCCAACCCGTCGGAGTACGGGTTCGCCGACCCCGGCCAGCTGCTCAACCCCAACAGCGGGGTCTCGACCCTGCTCACCGCGGCCGAGAGCCCGAGCATCGGCTCCTCGACGCGCTACAACGGCGAATCGCTTCAGCAGGTCGACGCCACCCTGCCGGGCAAGGAGGTGGCCTCGCTGCTGGTGGATGCCGAGCCCAGCCAGCCGGTGACGGTGGTCTTCTCCATCGACACCAGCACCTACCAGGTGCGGGAGGTCGACCTGACCGGCCCCCTCTTCGAGGCGGGACACCAGAGCACCTTCCACGTTGTTCTCGACGACTATGGCGAGAACGTGAGCATCACCCCGCCCGCAGTCCCCCCGTCCGCCACCCCCTGAGCAGGTGGACGGCCCGAGTCCCGGCGCCGGGACCGCTGCGCGCGCCGCGCCCAGCGACGGCGAGACGGCGGAGACGGCGGCGCCCCGGGGCTCGGGCTGGCGGCTGAGCTTCGCCGCCGCCGGCGTCATGCTGGCGGCCGCCGACACCTACGTGGTGGTGCTGGCGCTGCCCGCGATGATGGCGGACATCGGCCTGAGCCTCGACCACCTGGAGGCCGCGACCCCCATCATCAGCGGCTTCCTGCTCGGCTACGTCGCCCTGCTGCCGCTGCTGGGCCGCCTCTCCGACATCCTCGGCCGGGGGCCGGTCTTCATCGGCTGCCTGCTGCTGTTCGCCTTCGGGTCACTGGTGACCTCCTCAGCGCAGGACCTGACCGGCGCCGTGGTGGGACGGGCGCTGCAGGGCGCGGGCGGCGGAGGGCTGGTGCCGGTGACCCTCGCGATCGTCGCCGACCTCTGGCCCGCCGGCCGGCGCGGTCTCCCCCTCGGCGTGGTGGGCGGGGTGCAGGAGCTGGGCTCGGTGCTCGGTCCCCTCTATGGGGCGGCCATCCTCACCTTCTCGACCTGGCGGCTGATCTTCTGGCTCAACCTCCCCCTCGCGGCGGTGCTGGGGACCGGCTTCCTGCTCTCCCGCCCGACGCCGTCTGGAGCGCTCGGCGCCCGCGGCGCGGCACCGGGCCCGCCCGAGGCACGCGCCGCCGGCCGGCACCGCAGCTGGGACATCCCGGGTGGGGTGCTGCTCGCCGTCTTCCTGGTGGCGGCGGGTCTCGCCGTGGCGGCCCCCGGGCCGCTCGCCAACGACCCGGTCTGGGGTGTCCTCTGGGCTCCCCTGGTCGGGGGGTCGGGGTGGACGACCCCGCTGGCCCTGGCCGCGCTGGCCGCCGCCCTGCTCTCGGGCGCCTGGAGTCTGGCGGGAGAGGCCGGCTCGCCACGCCTCCTCCGCCTGCGCCAGCTTCCCGAGGTGTGGAGGAGCGTTGACGGCCCCGGCGGGGCGCTGCTCGCGGTGATCCTCGCGTTCGTGATCGTCAGCTTCGCGGCGGCCGACCCCAGTCAGGGTCTGGTTGCACCGGCCGCCGTGGTGCTGCTCCCCGCCGCGCTGGTGCTGGCCGCCCTGCTGGTGCTCCGCGAAGCCCACACCGCCAACCCGCTGGTGCCGCTGGAGGATCTGCGCGACCCGGCCGCCGCCGGGGCGCTGCTGGCCAACCTGGCGATCGGCGCGGCCCTGATGGCGGCGCTCATCGACGTCCCCATCTTTGCCCGGGCCACGGTCGACGGCTCGCAGCTGGGTGCGGCGCTGGTGCTGGTCCGCATGCTGGCGGCGGTCCCGGTCGGGGCCGTGCTCGGCGGGTTCCTCTGTGAGCGCCTCGGCTACCGGCTCACCACCCTGCTGGGAATGGCCCTCAGCACCGCGGGATTCTTCCTCATGGGCAGCTGGACCGCCAGCGCCCTGGGGCCGGGGATCCGGCTCAGCGACCTGGTGCTGGCGGGCTGCGGGCTGGGTTTCGGGCTCGCCATCGCGCCCATCAACGCCGCCATCCTCGGGGCGGTCGCCGCGGCCCGCCACGGGCTCGCCGCCGCCCTGGTGGTGGTGGCCCGCATGGTGGGGATGCTGGTCGGCATCTCCCTGCTCACCGCGATCGGCCTGCACCGCTACTACCAGGAGACGGCAACCATCCCTTCGGCGGCCAGCCTCTGCCCGACCCATCCGCTCAGCTGCGCCGCCTACAACGCGCTGGCCCAACAGGCCCTGCTCGTCGAGCTGCGCACCATCTTCCTGGCGGCGGCCGTCTGCACGGCGGCGGCCGGGGTGATCGGGGCGGCGATGCTGCGCCGCCACGGCGGGAGTGAACCCGGCGCGATGGCGGCGGCCCTGGGGGCCTGACCCCTCGTACCATCTCGAGCATGCCCGCCATCGCCATCGCCCTCGCCGACTTCGACAGCACCCTCGACGCCTGCACGCGCCTGGTGGAGGGTGTCCGCCCTGACCAGTGGGACAGCGCCACCCCGTGCGCGGAGTGGGACGTGCGCCAGCTGGTGGACCACGTGACCACCGGCAACCGGATGATCGCGGCGCTCGCCACCGGTGAGCGGCCCGAGGGGGCGGAGGGACTCCGGCAGCTTCGGGCCCGCCTGGCGCCGGCGCGCGAAGATGACCCCGTCGAGGCATTCCGAGGTTCCGCGCACCAGCTCCGGGAGGCCTTCTCGCACCCCGACTTCCCGGAGGGGACCTACCAGACCCCGATGGGCGTCGAGCGGGGCGGGGAGTTCCTGATCCAGATGCGGACCACCGAGACGCTCATCCACGGCTGGGATCTCGCCCGCGCGACCGGCCAGGACCCCGCCTTCTCCGAGGCCGTTGCCGAGCAGACGCTGGCCACCGTCCGCGCGTCCCTCGCCGGCATTCCCCGCGACAACCGCGGGTTCGGGCCGGAGCAGCCGGCCCCCGAGCACGCGCCGGCCATCGACCGGCTCGCCGCGTTCATGGGCCGGCGCCTGTAGAGGCCTCCCCGCGCCGCGCGGCGCCCCTCTCGGTGCGCGCCTGCCCTCGTCTCTACACTCCAGCCTCATGCCGGCCCGCGCACGCCCCCTCCCTCCCCGACTCGACCTCCCTCGCCTCCTCGAGGTGATCCGGCTGTCCGCCGCAGAGCTGGGGGTCCAGGCCTACCTGGTCGGGGGATTCGTCCGGGACCGGCTGCTGGGGCGCGAGAGCAAGGACATCGACCTGGTGGTGGTGGGGGACGACGGCGTGCCGCTCCTGGAGCGGGTGGCCACGCAGCTCGGCTGGGCGCGGCCCGCGGTCTTCGAACGCTTCGCGACCGCGCAGGTCCGGGGCGGGGATTTCATCGTCGAGGTGGTTCAGGCCCGCGCCGAACGGTACGACCCCGAGTCGCGCAAGCCGGAGGTGCGCCCGGGGAGCCTGGAGGACGACATCGCCCGGCGCGACTTCACCGTCAACGCGCTGGCCCAGACGCTGGACGGCCGGGTGCTCGACCTCACCGGGCGGGGCCTCGACGACCTCCGGCGCGGCATCCTGCGCACCCCCCTGGATCCCGCCGACACCTTCTCCGAGGACCCCCTGCGGATGTTCCGGGCGGCCCGCTTCGTCGCCCAGCTCGGCTTCCAGCTCGCCGAAGGGCTCGAGGAAGCGATGCGGGCGATGGCCCACCGGGCCGCCATCCTCTCCGCGGAGCGGGTCCGCGACGAGCTCAGCCGCCTGCTGGTGTCGGCCCACCCCCGCGAGGGGATGGAGGTGCTGCGCCGGACCGGCCTGCTGGCGGTGGCCATCCCCGAGCTGCTCCCGATGGTGGGTGTGGAGCAGGGGGGCTGGCACCTCGACGACGTCTGGGAGCACAGCCTGCAGGCCGTGGAGCTGGCCCCGCCCGACCTGGTCACCCGGCTCGCCTGCCTCTTCCACGATGCCGGCAAGCCCCCCACCCACGCCCTCGCCCCCGACGGCCGGCACACCTTCTACGACCACCCGCGCGCGGGGGCCGAGATCGCCGGGTCGGTGATGGGCCGTCTGCGCTTCAGCAACGAAGAGATCGAGCAGGTGCAGACCCTGGTGCTCCACCACATGTGGCCGATCCAGTACCGACCGGACGAGGTGGGGGACGGCGCGGTCCGCCGTTTCATCCGCACCGTCGGAGAGCAGCGGGCACGGGTCCTCGACCTGGCCCGGGCCGACACCCGCGCCTCCGCGTACCCCGACGTCGACGCGATCGACGAGCTGGAGCGGCGGGCGGCCGGCCTCGACGCGGACAGCCGAGTGTCGCGGCTCCGGCCTCCGCTCGACGGCAACGTGCTGATGGCGCTGGCCGGCCGCGGCCCCGGGCCGTGGGTGGGCAGGGCGCAGGCTGCGCTGCTCGACGCCGTCCTCGACGGGGAGATCCCCGCCGACGACGCGGACGCGGCCCGCGGCTTCCTGGAGAGCCATCCCGAGCTGCTGCAGGAGGGCTGACGCGTGCGGGCGACGTCGCCGAGCTCAGAAGAAGGCGCCCGACCATGGCAGGGGGGACCATCCGAACATCGCCGTCGCCCGGGTCACGGCGCCGGGGGTGCCCTCCTCAACCCGCCCGGCGCGCTGGAGGAGCTCCACCGGAGTGTCGCCGAGGCAGAGGGAGCCCAGGGCCGCGATGTCGAGGCTGAGGTCGGCGGACGCCGTGGAGGCGACACAGGTGGCCCCCTCCAGGCCGCCCTCGAGGCGGAAGCGTCGTGGCGTCCAGCCCCCCGGCTCGTGGACCTCCAGCACCACGCCGTCCTCGCGGCCGTACCGGCGTGCGGCGAGGAGCGCCGCCGGATCGAGGGGGCGCAGCCACAGCCCGTCACTGAGGCTCTGACGCCAGGCGCGGGGGTTGGCGAGGAAGAGGTGCAACGACTCGTCCGCCGGGCGCCACTGCGCGGTGACGCGAGTCATGAGGTCGTGCTCCAGGCAGAACCGCCAGAGCGAGATGCCCGCCTCCTCCGTTGCGGCCCACAGCTCCTCGACCTGGAGATCCCCGCGCGGAGGGGAGCTGCACGTCCAATCCAGCCTGGTTCGGTATCCGAGCAGGCCGTCTACCCCGCCCTGCGCATCCCGGTGGAGGGTGAAGAGCATCGCCCCAAAGCCACCCACCTCCCTGCCGGCCTCCCGGTAGCGACGGCGGGAACGGAAGCCGGGCATGCTGACCATCCCGTTGCGGGCCGCGCACACCCTCTCGTGGATGGCGGGCAGCTCCGCCTGGGCGGTCGCCAGGTTGACGAGCTCCAAACGGCCGGTTTCGGCCACAGGCGCGCGCAGAGAGGCTTCGCCGGTCTCCACCTCGACCCGCGCCACCCGATCCGCCGCGCCGAACCCGAAGCGGCCGTAGATCGGCGCCTCGCTCGCCATCAGGCCCGCGGCCGGCTCGCCACGCTCACGAGCATCGTTCAGCAGCGCCGCCATCAGCCCCCGGAGGACTCCCTGGCGGCGATGGGTGGGGAGCACCCCGACCTCGGTGACGCCCGCGATGGGTAGCCGGACGCCCCCGGGCATGGTGAGCAGGACGTCGATGAGCCCACCCACCCCGACCGTCCGGCCCTCCGCCAGCGCCACCCAGCCGCGGAGTTCGGCCACGTCTGTGGCGTCCTCCGCCATGTGCTCGGTGGAGGGACGATGCCCGAATGCGGCCGCCAGCACCTCGGCAAAGTCCTCCCCATCCGCGGGAGTGGCGCGCCGAACCTCCATCTCCATGGGCTCCCATCATCCCTGACGGCCGCCCCAGCCGCTCGGCCCCGGTGCCGGAGGGGCGGCGCGTAGAATCGGTCCTCCATGTTCGACAGGCTGCGCTGGTTCAAGAACGTCTTCGCCGACCTTCCCCGGCAGCTCCGGCTCGCCTACTGCCTGATCCGCGACCCGCGCGTGCCCGTGGCCCCCAAGGCCGGCGTCATCGCCGCGGTCGGCCTGGTGGCCAACCCGTTCATCGACCTCCCCGAGATGATCCCGCTGGTCGGCGAGCTGGACGTGCTCGCCCTCACCATGCTGGCGCTGCGGGTGTTCATCGCACTCTGTCCTGCGGAGGTCGTCGCCGAGCAGGAGCGGCTCATCGCCGAGCATCGGAGTCGCTTCGACGGCGACGTGCAGGCGGGCGAGAAGCTGGCTCTCCTCATCGGGCACTGGCTGCGGTTGAGGCTGGACCGTGGATCGGAGGCCGGCGGGGTCGACCCGGACGAGCAGGTTGAGGTGAAGAGCGCCGAGCGGGCGCGAGAGCGGAGGGGTGCGGTCGCATGAAGGTGCTGTTCCTCAAGGAGGTCCCCGGGACGGCCCGGGCCGGCGAGGTCAAGGAGGTCGCGCCCGGCTACGCGCGCAACCACCTGCTCCCTCACAAGCTGGCGGTGGCCGCCGACGACCGGATGGTGGATCAGATCAAACAGCGGGAGGAGGCCACCCGCCGGCGCGCCGAGAAGGCGCTGCGCGACGCCCGGGACGTGAGTGCCCGGCTGCGCAAGCTGACCGTCACCATCTACGCCAAGACCGGGGAGGCGGGCCGGCTGTTCGGCTCCGTGACCAACGCCGACATCGCCCAGCAGCTCAAGCGCGAGGCGGGCCTCGAGATCGACAAGCGGAAGATCGCGGTGGAGCCGCCCATCAAGTCGCTCGGCCCGCACGAGGTCGAGATCGAGCTCCACCCCGAGGTCACCGAGACGCTCCGGGTCGTCGTCGCCGCCAAGTGAGCATGCCTCCGCAGGAGCTGCGGGGGTCGGCGAACGGGGGGCCGGCGGTGAGCTCGGGTCGTGTCCTGCCCCACGACCTCGATGCCGAGCAGGCGGTGCTCGGATGCGTGCTGATCGACGCCGAGGCCATCCTCGCAATTCGCGACATCCTCCAGCCCACGGACTTCTACGCGGAGCGCCACGGCCACATCTTCCGCGCCGCGCTGGCGCTCTCCGACCGCGGCGAGCCCGTCGACGTGCTCACCCTCAAGGTGCAGCTGGAACGGGACGGGACCCTGGCGCGCAGCGGCGGCATCGAGTACCTCGCCGAGCTGAGCCAGAAGATGCCCACCGCCGCGTCGGTGCGCCACTACGCCCAGATCGTCGTCGACCATTCCCTGCGCCGCCGCCTCATCGCCGCCGCCGGAGACCTGGCCCAGCTCGGCTTCGATGCGGGACAGCGGACCGAGGACATCCTCGACACCGCCGAGCGGCGCATCTTCTCCATCGCCGACTCGCAGCGGAGCCTGGAGATCAGCCACATCGCCCAGATGCTCACCGAGACCTGGGAGCTGATGGAGCGCCGGGCCCAGAGCCGCCAGATCGTCCACGGTGTGCCCACCAACTACAGCCGGCTGGACGCGGTGACCCAGGGTCTCCAGCCCGGCGAGCTGATCGTGCTGGCGGCGAGGCCGGCGGTGGGCAAGACGTCCTTCGCCCTCAACATCGCCCGCAACGCCGCGGTGCTGGCGGAGCGCAAGGTGGTGATCTTCTCTCTGGAGATGAGCAAGCAGGCGCTGGTGCAGCGGCTCATCTGCAGCGAGGCCAAGGTGGACGCCTACCTGATCAGCACCGGCCAGGCCGACGCCCACGCCTTCGAGCGCATCGCGGGGGCCATGGACCGGCTCTCCCAGGCCAATATCTGGATCGACGACACGCCGGCGCTTCCCATCAGCGAGCTGCGTGCCCGGGCCCGCCGGATGAAGGCGCAGCAGGGGATCGACCTGGTCGTCGTCGACTACCTCCAGCTGATGCGCGGCGGCCGCCAGGACTCGCGGGTGCAGGAGGTGTCGGAGATCTCGAGCGGGCTCAAGACCATCGCCAAGGAGCTCTCCATCCCGGTGCTCGCCCTCTCCCAGCTCTCCCGCGAGTCGGAGCGGCGTGAGAACCGCAAGCCGCAGCTCAGCGACCTGAGGGATTCGGGGTGCCTCACCGGGGAGAGCCTGGTGTGGCTCGCCGACGACTCCCGGCCGCTGCCGATCCGCGATCTCGCCGGGCGGCGCGACTTCGGCGTGCTCGCGCTCAACCCCGAGACCTGGCGACTCGAGCGCTGGCGGGCGATCCGGGCGTTCCACTCCGGGATCAAGCCGGTCTTCCGGCTCTCGCTGCGCTCCGGCCGCACCGTCCGGGCCTCGGCCAACCACCGGTTCCTCACCGTGGAGGGCTGGCGGCGCCTCGACGAGCTCACCCCGGGCACCCACCTGGCCACGCCGCGATGGCTCCCCAGCGGAGACCATGCCACCATGAGCGACGACGAGCTCGACCAACCGTCGGCGGCCTGGAGGTCGGTGGTGCAACCGGCGATGCGCTCCGCCGGCATCCGCGGCCGCCGTCTTCCGGCGTCGTTGGGGACCGGGGACAACGGAGCGGCCCTGAATGCCCACGGGCTGGGCCGAGCCCGGGCCACCCAGGTCGCCGAGATCGTGGACAGTGAGGAGCTGTTCCGGCTCGCCGAGAGCGACGTCTACTGGGACGCGATCTCGGCCATCAGGCCCGACGGCATCGAGGACGTGTTTGACATCGCGGTCGACGGCGTGCACAACTTCATAGTAAATGACATTGTTGCCCATAATAGCATCGAGCAGGACGCTGACGTGGTGCTGTTCCTCTACCGCCCGGGCATGCACAAGGAGGACATCGACCGCTCGGTGACCGAGCTGCTGGTGGAGAAGAACCGCAACGGGCCGACCACCAAGATCGACCTCCACTTCCAGGCCAACCAGATGGTCTTCTACGAGCCGGCCCGGGAATGAGGGCGGCACAGGGCTGAGCTGGTGGCGGGTGCAGCTCCCGGCGAGGAGCCGCGGAGCTGAGCCGTTCGCGCCGAGCGCGTGTACACTCGGCGGGGCATGACCGGGCAGCTCGCCGACTTCCTCGCCGCCCACTTCGAGCGTGTCGCCGAGATCTGGGCTCAGCTCCAGGGAAGCGCGCCCGAGCAGCGGACCGCGGGCGGCACGCGGGGTCCGCGTCAGTTCCTGAGCGCTGCGCTGGTGGCCCTGTCGGCGGACGACCTCGGTCCGCTGATGGCCTTCTACGAGGTCGACTTCGACCGGGCTTTCGAGCTCGACCAGCACCTGGAGAGGGCTCTCCTTCACCTCGCCGCCCTCCGGCCCGCGACCGCCAAGGTCGCGGTCGAGGCCGGGCTCGACACCGCCTCCCAGCTCGCCCTCGCCCTCGACGCGGCCGAGGACCTGACCGTGGTCGCCACCCGCCTGAGCGTGACGGTAACCCGCCGGCTGGCACAGCAGATCTCCGCCATGAACACCGCGAGCAGCGCGCGGGGGACCTCGCTGTCGATCACCATGCACGAGCTGCGCCGGCCGCTCACCATCCTCAACAGCTATGGCCAGCTCCTCTCCACCGGCATGCTCGGGCAGATGCCGGACAGCGCGACGGTCGCCATCGACGGGATCACGGCGAGCACCGAGATGATGGTGCGCATGGTCAACGCCCTCGCCGAGCTGTCTCGACTGGAGGATCCCGAGGACAAGCTGACCATGGAACCGATCGGGCTCGGCGACCTGATCAGCGGTGCCGTCGAGACGGTGGCGATGGAGGCCAAGCTGCGCGACGTCATCGTGGCTCAGGAGGTGCCGGCCGAGATCACCTTCCGAGCCGACCGCCGCCGCCTGACCCTGGCCCTGACCAATATCCTGGGCAACGCGGTGAAGCACGCCCCCAACGGCTCCACCATCACGGTGCGGGGTTGGGAGCAGGACCAGCAGGTGCACATCGCGGTCCGCGACCAGGGGCCGGGATTCGCCCCCGAGGACGCCGACAAGCTGTTCGAGAAGTACTACCGGTCGGCGGCCGAGCGGCACCGCAAGGTCCCCGGCAGCGGCCTCGGTCTCTACATCGTCAAGACCGTGGCCGAGCGCCACGGCGGCAGCGTGGCGGCGCGATCCGAGTCGGGCAAGGGGGCGGAGTTCGAGATGATCGTTCCCAGCGGCGAGAAGCACTGATGGCCGAGGACACCGCTCCCGTCTCCCGCCGCGAGCGCGACTCGATGGGGGAGATGGAGGTGCCCGCCGGGGCCTACTTCGGCGCCAGCACGATGCGGGCCAAGCTCAACTTCCCGATCAGCGGCCTGCGCCCTCCGCGCGAGTTCCTCCGGGCGCTGGGGCTGGTCAAGCTGCACGCGGCCCTGGTCAACGTCCAGCTGGGCCTGCTCGACGCACGCCTCGGCGAGGCGATCGCGACCGCCGCTCGCGAGGTGGCCGAGGGCAGGTTCGACGACCAGTTCGTGATCGACGTCTTCCAGACCGGCAGCGGCACCTCCACCAACATGAACGCCAACGAGGTGATCGGCAACCGGGCGATCGAGCTGCTCGGCGGGACGCTGGGGACGCGCACCCCGGTCCACCCCAACGACCACGTCAACCTCTGCCAGTCGTCCAACGACGTGATCCCCACCGCGATCCACGTGGCCGGGGCGGTCACCCTCTCCCGCGACCTCCTCCCCGCCCTCGACACCCTGGAGGCCTCGCTGCGGGCGCGGAGCCGGGAGCTCTGGCCGATCGTGAAGACCGGCCGCACCCACCTCCAGGACGCCACCCCGATCCGACTCGGCCAGGAGTTCCTGGGCTGGGCCGGCCAGGTCCAGCGGGCCCGCCGGCGCTGCGCCCAGGCCCTCGCCGAGCTGTGTGAGCTGGCTCTGGGGGGGACCGCGGTCGGCACCGGGGTCAACAGCCACCCCGAGTTTGCGGGCCGGGTGATCGCCGGCCTCGCCGCCGATCTCGGCCTCCCCTTCCACGAGACCGACAACCACTTCCAGGCCCAGGGCAGCCTGGACGGGGTCGTCGCCGCCCACGGCGCGCTGCGGGGGGCCGCCGTCTCGCTCTACGCGATCGCCGCCAACATCCGGCTGCTCGCCTGCGGCCCGCGCGCGGGCATCGCCGAGATCGCCCTTCCCGAGGTCCAGCCCGGCTCCTCGATCATGCCCGGGAAGGTCAACCCGGTCATCGCCGAGTCGCTGACCATGGTGGCGGCGCAGGTGGTGGGCAACGACGCCACCGTCGCCTTCGCCGGTGCGGCCGGCTCCCTGCTCGAGCTCAACGTGATGATGCCGGTGGCCGCCCACGCCCTCCTCGAGTCGATCGGCATCCTGGCCAGCGCGACCGTGAACTTCGCGACCCGTGCGGTCGACGGCATCACCGCCACCGGCAACGGCCCGCGGCTCGTCGAGCAGGGCCTGATGACCTGCACCGGGCTGGCTCCCAGGATCGGCTATGACGCGGCGGCCCACATCGCCAAGGAGGCCTTCGCCAGTGGACGCACGGTGCGCGAGGTGGCACGCGAGCAGACCACGCTCACCGACCGCGAGCTGGACGAGCTGCTCGACCCCGAGGCGATGACCGAGCCCTCGCCCGACCGGATCGGCGCCGGGGGCGGCTGACCGGGGCCGGCGGAAGGACTGCAGCCCACCAGGGGATCTCGGAAGGCCAGACGCAGATCACGTGCCGATCGAGAAGATGAAGGCTCCGAAGCCGACGTCGGACGCCCCGGCGGCATGGAGCACGAAGTTGATGGCCAGCAGGCCCACCACGACGGCGGCGACCAGACCGACGATCCGAAGCCAGAGCGATTCGCCCGACCACATCCGCGTCGAGCTCGTCTGCATGGCGACTCCGGTGACCGGGTCCGCCACGGTTTGCGTTGTGCTGGTCACGACGCGGTAGCTCTGACCGTTTTCGCTGACGACACCGTCCTGCACCTGGAGATCAGTCATCGGGGCCTTCCTATGGGTCATTCGACCCGAAGCCCTCTGAATCTGCGGCGCCGGGTGATCTGCACTCTGGAGCCGAGGCCGAAACAAGGGCAGCAACAGCGGGCCGTGCCGGGTCGGCATGCCGGTCGAGGCATGCACGGGAGCAGGGCCGATTCAGCCCACGTCGGAGCGGGCGAGGTAGACGAGCAGCTGGGCCTCCAGCTCCTCGCGGCTCCAGAGCAGGACCCCGGACCCGGCGGCAAGCTGGCGCGCCTCGGGCGTGAAGTCGGCGGTGGCCACGACCATGCCGCCGATCTGGGCGCAGCCCAGCCGGCCCAGCGTGACCGCGTGGTGCTGGACCGCGGCGACGACGGCGCGGACCACCTCGGGGCCGAGGGCGCAATTCCAGCGCTTGACCTGGACGACGATGCCCTGGTCGCCCCGGCAGATGAGCAGGGCGGCGCCCACCTCGCCGCGGCTCGGCACCGGCCACACGGTGTAGCCGTGGCGGCCGAAGAGCCCGCTCAGGTGCCGCTCCAGCTCCTCCCCGGTCATCAGCGTCAGGTTGACCCGGGGCGGGGACGGGGTCGCCGCCACGCCGCCCGGATGCTTGGCCGACGCCCGGACGCCGTCCTCAGCCCGCCCGCGACCCCATGCTCTCCCCCTGCCGAAGGTCGGCGGATGGGACACTCCCTGACCGATCTGCACTCTGGACACTCCGGGGAGCCGCCCACGGGATAGGGCTGGAAGGCACGCCGCTGCCCATGACGATAAGGCGCAACCGGTTCCACGCCTGCGACCTCGAGGTCACAGAACGCCGCCGCGGAGGAACTCCGCCGGCTCAGTTCCGACGGGCGGCGCAGGCGGTGCAGAGGCCGGGAAGGAGGAGGGGATGGTGGCCGAGAACGAAGCCGGTCTCCCGCCGCAGCCGGGAGGAGAGGGCGTGGACCGCCTCGACGCTCACGTCCTCGGTGGCCCCGCAGCGGGTGCAGACGGCGTGGTGGTGGGCCACGTCCTGGATCTCGAAGCGGGCGACCCCGTCCCCGAGCCGCACCTGCTCCAGGAGGCCGGCCTGGGTGAGGTCGGCGAGGACGCGGTAGACGGTGGAGCGATCCATCTCGCCACCGCCCTGGCGGAGGCGCTGCCAGACGTCCTCGGCGCTCAGATGGGCTCCCCCGGCCCGGGCGGCGACGGCGAGGACGGCGATCCGCTGGGGGGTGGCGCGGAGCCCGGCGGCACGGAGGGTGGCCGGGGTGTTCGCCTCGCCGCCCCGTGGCGCCTTTGCCCTGGGCGACCTCATCGGCGCAAGTGTACCCGCGGGCCGGGCCGGTCCACCCCGCTCCGGCCGCGCGCGCGGCGCGCGGGGCCGGACGTTGCAAACTAGAGGGCGGAGCCCACACCCAGGAGATTCGACGTGTCCGAACGCGTCCGCGCCGCCATCCCCGCCAGGACCGAGCACGCCACCCTCGACCTGCCCCACCGGGAGAAGCTCATCGTCATGGTGGCGGTCCTCCTCGGCCTCTTCCTGGGCGCCCTGGACCAGACCATCGTGGGGGTCGCCCTGCCCCGCATCGTCAGCGACCTCAAGGGCAGCGACCTCTACACCTGGGTGGTCACCGCCTACCTGCTGACCAGCACGATCACCGTGCCCATCTACGGCAAGCTCGGCGACGTCTTCGGTCGCCAGCGGATGCTGGTCGTGGGCATCGTCATCTTCCTGGCCGGCTCGGCGCTCGCCGGGCTCTCCCAGAACATGGGCGAGCTGATCGTCTTCCGCGCCCTCCAGGGGTGCGGCGCCGGGGCGCTCTTCCCGATCTCGCTCGCCGTGGTCGGTGACCTCTACACCCCCCGGGAGCGGGGCCGCTACCAGGGGCTGTTCGGCGCCGTCTTCGGGATGAGCTTCATCGTCGGGCCCTTCCTGGGCGGGATCATCACCGACGACATCAGCTGGCACTGGATCTTCTACGTCAACGTCCCGGTGGGGATCGTCGCCCTCTACGCGATCATCACCCGCCTCCCCAACGTCACGAGCACCGCGGCCCGGCTGCGCGATCTCGACTACTCGGGCATCGCCATCTTCACGGTCGGGGTGGTGCCCATCCTCATCGGCCTCACCTTCAAGGGGATCACCGGCGGTAACGGCAACCTCTACGCCTGGACCGACTGGCGGGTGGGCGGGCTGATCCTGCTCGGGCTGGCGCTCATGGCCGTCTTCCTCGTCAACGAGGCGCGCGCACAGCATCCGATCATCCCGCTCGACCTCTTCTCCACCCGGACGCTCGCCGCCACCAACGTGGCCGTCTTCATGGTCTCCTGTGCCATGTTCGCGGCGGTCATCTTCATCCCCCTCTACTACCAGGTGGTGAAGGGGGTGAGCGCCACCGTCTCCGGCTACTCGATGTGGCCGCTGCTGGTCGGTCTGATCGGCACCAGCGTGGGCGCGGGCCTCTACCTCACCAAGACCGGCCGCTACAAGCTCCTGCTCGTCATCGGGCTGGCCGTCCTCTGCGTGGGCAGCTTCCTGCTCACCCACCTCAGCCCGACCACCTCCACGGCGACCCTCTGGGTGTGGCTGGCCCTCACCGGGCTCGGCATCGGGCCCTCGATGTCAGTCTTCACCGTGGTCATCCAGAACGCGGCGCCGCCGGAGCGGCTGGGGACGGCCACCAGCACGCTCACCTTCCTCCGCCAGGTCGGCGGCGTGGTGGGTCTCGCGGTGGCGGGAACCGTGTTCAGCCAGAGCCTCAGCACGGAGCTGCCCCGGCAGCTGAGCGCCGCCCACCTCCCCACCCAGCTCACCTCCCACTTCGCGGCGGGCGGCGCCTTCTCGGAGAACAACATCGCCTCGGTGGGCAACCTGGGCCAGACCATCCTCCAGGCAGCGCCCGCCGCCCAGCGGCCGGCCATCCAGCCCTACCTCGGCCAGATCGTCGGCGCGCTCCACAACGCGATGTCGCTGGCCCTCGGCAACGTGTTCTGGGTGGCCCTGGTGGGTGCCGTGCTCGGTCTGCTCGCCACCCTCGCGCTCCGTGAGATCCCCCTGCGGGGCAGTCGCCGCAAGCCCGAGGAAACCTCCGCCGAGGTCAGCGACGAGGAACCCGCCATGGCGGTCGTCGGCTAGGACCCGGGGACCCGGCCGCGCCGGTCGGCGGCGCACCGCCACCGCGGCAGGGATGGCTCAGGCGGCTCCGAACCCGGCCGGCCGGCGGCGGCGGACGACCTCGAGCGCGCCGAGCAGGAGCAGCAGGCCTCCCCCGACGCCGACGGCGACCCAGAGCCAGGGGGAGCCGGGCGGCGGGACGGGCGAGGTGACCCTGACCCCCGACACCCCGCCGTAGGTGGGCGAGGAGTAGGTCTGGGCGGTCGCCTCGGGGACCACGTCGACGTTCCCCGCGGTCAATGTTCCCGCCGCACCGCCGGCCACCAGGACGGCCCCGTCGGCCAGGCCCACCACGGCGGCGGCGAGCCGGGGGGAGGACATCGGGGCCGCGCTGGTCCATTGATTCGAGGTTGGGTCGTAGGTCTCGGTGCTGGAGATGACGGTCCCGCCGACGTCACCTCCCAGGGCAAGGGCGTCCCCGCCGGGGAGATCGACCAGGCCGGGGAAGAGACCGGTCGGCGCGTCCAGCGCCTCGGTGACGCTCCAGCTCGCGGTCGACGGGTCGTACAGCTCGGCGTCCGGCCCGTCGCCGGCGACCAGGACGTCGCCGCCCGACAGCAGCACCGCCGCGGCCATGTACCGGGGCAGGGACATCTGACCCGCCGGATCCCAGCCTCGCGTCGAGGGATCGAAGAGCTCGGCGGAGGCGAGCGGTCCCGCGCTCCCCGTCCCTCCTGCCACCAGCACCTGGCCGTCGGGCAGCGTGGCGGTGGCGGCGAAAGCGCGGGCGCTGCTCATCGGCGCCGCCTGGGTCCAGGTGTCGGCGGCGGGCTCGTACTCCACCGCGCTGGCGAGAGAGGCGTGCCCGCTGCCGACACCGCCCGCCAGCAGCACCCTGCCGTCGGGGAGCAGCGCCGCGACGGCGAACCCGCGGCCGCTGGGCATGGCGGGCACGGTGGACCAGGAGTCCGTGCCGGGGTCGAAGATCTCGGCGGAGGCCAGGGGGGTGCCTCCGGTGCCCAGGCCGCCCGCCACCAGCACGTCTCCGCCGCTCAGCACCACGGCCGACGCGCCGATCCGCGGAACGCTCATGGGCGAGGCGGCGAACCACGTCCCCGTCGCCGGGTCGTAGATGGACACCGTGTCGAGCGGGGAGCCGCCCGCCCCCACACCGCCCGCCACCAGCACCTCGCCGTTGTCGAGCAGCACCGAGGCCGCGTAGGCCTGGGCGGCGGGCAGGGCGGCCACCGCCTTCCACCTGCCGCTCGGACCCGGGGCGCCCGGCGCGGGGCCGACGATGACCGGGCCGGGGCCCGGCAGAGGCGTCGCGTTGGACGAGGTCAGAGCGTCGAGGAGCCGGGCGCCGCCCTCAGCCGGGAGCGGCGCGGGCGGCCCGGAGCCGCCCGAGGAGGGCGGCTGGGCGACCAGCACCGCTCCCGACCCGGAACCGGGCACCGCGTAGCCGTCGGAGACCGACACGCTGCCATCCCAGTCGAAGGTGAAGGAGTAGCCGTCGGCCTCCAGGGTGATCCCGCTGCTCGAGATCGAGAAGCCCGTCTTGCCGAGGGTGAAGGAGAGGTTGGTGTACTCCCATTGGAAGTTGCAGGGGTAGGGGACGACGTCCTCCCAGTAGCAGGTGGACTGAGCCAGGTAGGCGCCGAGCTGGACCGCGATGCTGCCCCAGATGTAGGCGGAGACCCCGCTGGTGCTGATCTCGACCTGGGCGGTGGCCGAGAGCGACCCGCCCACCGAGACGTCGGGACCGAAGTCGGTCGAGCCCGGGCCCAGGGAGAGCGTGCCCTGGAACTGGAACTCGAAGTTGCTGGGCGAGGCGTCGATGGTGAGCGTCACCGGGCCGATGGAGAGCGAGCCGATGTTGACCTGCGACATCGTCCCCGTGAAGGAGAAGCTGGGCGGCGAGAGGCCGATGTCGGCGAGGACGCTGATCTGCACCCCCTCGATGCTCGCCTGGAAGTTCAATCCGAAGCCGGCGGGGTACGTGGTCTGGCCGATGGTCACCGAGGTCGGAGCGATGTAGAGGTCGGCGTAGTAGACCTCGAGCAGGCTGCCCTGGCCGAAGTACGCGAGCGGCTCCAGCGCCGGCGTGCTCGCGTTCTCGGTGCCGATCGAGAGGTCGAGCAGGAAGGGATCGAGGTTGAAGGCGAAGGTGATGGGCGCCCCGTCCTGGTAGCCGAGCACGTCGGCGAGCGTCGAGGGCAGCGAGGTGATGGTGCCGTCGAGGCCGACGGTGGGGATGCCCTCGAAGGTGATCCCGCCCTGGAGGTCGGCGCACTCGACGGTGAGCCCGCTGATCCCGAAGGCGTTCACCCAGCCGGCCGAGCCGGTGGCGCAGTCGCCGAGGGAGAGGCTCACGGTGATCGCCTGAGTGCTGACGTCCAGCTCGCCGGCGATGGCGACCGAGGAGGGGGCGCCGTCCGCCCCCGGGGAGGGCACGTGGAGGGTGGCGTCCAGGCCGATCCCGAACTCGGTGGCCCCGCCTCCGATCTGGATCTTGAGGTAGCCGTCGTCGAGCACCAGGGACGTGCCCCCGCTGGAGAAGAGGGTGATCCCCCCCGCCGCCAGCGCGTTGATCTCGATCTTGAAGGTGAAGACGTCAGCCGCGAAGTTGATGGTGCCGATGGCGGTGAGCCCGGTTCCGGTGGGGATGCTCACCCACCGGCTGAGCGCCGAGGCCACCGACTGGGGGATCTCCATGCTGAGCGCGAAGCTCAGGCCCTGGGCGAGGTTGATGGAGCCGATGGCAGGATCGCCGGTCGCGAAGCCGGTGACCGGGGCGCTGGCGTAGTAGAGGTAGACCGTGTCGCCGGTGGAGCCCAGCCACTGGGAGAGGTTGGCCTCCACGCCGGCCACGAAGGTGCCCCCGGAGACGAAGGAGAGGCTCACCGTGGCGCTGAACGTGCCGCCGCCGGGCATGCTGGCGCTGATGGGCACGCTGGCGCTGACCTGGTAGCTGCCCGACGACTCGCTGAAGGTCACCGTGGGGCCGTCCAGGCGCACTGATCCGTCCGGACTGGTGAAGTCGAGTGAGGGCAGGGTGGCGGTGAGCTGGAGGGCGTCCGAGGTCAGGTCGAAGCTGCCGGTGACGGCCACCGAGCCCGAGACCGGTGCCAGCGACAGGCTGAGCCGGCCGCTGACGCACAGCCAGAGGTCGCCGGCGCTGGTCACGCTGCATCCGGAGGGAGGCGTCCCGTTGCCGAGCTGCACCGAGGTGACGGTCACGGTCACCCCGCTGACGCTGAGGGTGAAGAGGCTGCCCCCGTTCGCCCCGCTCGCGGAGAGCACGAAGCTCACCACCCCGGCGGTGTCGGTGAGGGTTCCGGAGAAGCTGGCGTCGATGGTGACGCTGGGGGCCGGCTGCCAGGAGTGCGCCTGGGTGGCGGCGACGGTGAGCGACCAGCTCTGCAGCGACGTCAGGGTACCCGACACCGCCAGGCTGCCCAGCCCCTGCACGGTGGCCGTCCCGCTGACGCTGATCCCCGACGTGCCGAGGCTGAAGGAGACGCCGGTGAGCGTGAGCGGCACCCCGGCGAAGGGCGTGAAGGGCCCGGCGATGGCGCCCGGCGTGCAGGTCCCGTGACTCGGCTGGCAGCTCTGGACGTCGGCGGTGATGGTGCCCGACGTCGAGCGCGCGAGCGTGCCGGTGAAGCCCACCAGCTGGCCGAAGAGCTGGAAGCCGGACACCGTCGCGGTGCCGGTGAAAGAGCCGTTGGCGGTGTCGATGGTGAGGTCCATGGTCACGCTCGCGGCGGCCTGGCCGGGGACCGGGATGCTGCCGTCAACGTCCAGCCCCAGGATGTCGGCGGAGAAGGAGAGGACGATCGAGGTCAGCGAGCCGCCGTCGGGGAGGCTGAGGAACGGGAAGCCGGTGGGCGGGGTGACGGCGGCCACGAAGGTGGGGGTGCTCCCCGGCTGCCAGCTCGCGGTGAAGGCCACGACGGTGCCCGCGGTCAGGTTGAATCCGGCCGCGCTGAGCGCGCCGGCCACCCCGCTGGGAAGCGTGTAGACCGCGAAGGCGTTGAAGCCGGCAGCGAGGTTGACCGCCCCCGCGGTGCCGATCGACGCCATCCCGGTCGCGTAGCCGGGGACGGTCCCGGTCGCGTAGGCGAAGAACCCCACCACCGGGATGCCGGCCGTGCTCAGGTTGATGTTGCTCACCGCGATCACCAGGGCGCCGGACGCGCTGGTGACCGTCACCGTGATCGGGCCGCTGTCCAGCGCCGGGATGGTCGCCGAGGCCGCACCGGTCACGGTCAGGCCGCCGCTCACGCTGCCGCTGACGCTGAGGCTGCCCAGGCTGAGGGTCAGGCCGCTGACCACCTCGATCGAGGTGCTGGTGGTGCCGGCGTCGAGGGCCAGCGCGGCGGTGCCCTGGCGGAGATCGAGCGTGCCCACCAGTCCGGCGGTCAGCGAGACGCTCGCCGACCCCAGGGCAACGTATCCGTCGACGACCAGCGTGGGGTCGGTGGGAGGGGAGGTGGGAGCGCCGGCCGCTCCGCAGGTCGGGGTCACGCCATAGGCGAAGGCGATGCAGCTGAGGTCGACGGTGACCCCCGAGATCGGGTTCCAGGCGACCAGCGGCGTCCCCGGCGTGCTCCCCGACGGCGAGGTCCCCCCCTCGATGTCGAAAGTGACCGATCCGGAGGCGAGCGAGATGGAGCCGGTGAGGCTCAGGTTCGAGAAGGAGAGGCTGGAGAACGGCTGCCAGCTCAGACCGGTGGCGGCGCTCAGGGACAGGGACCAGGTGCCGCTGCTGTAGCCGCCGGCGAGGTGGACGGTCACGGTCGTGCCGGCGCTCCCCAGCAGAGCCTCCGCGGCCACGCTGAGACCCGAGCCGCTGGCGACGGTGAACGCCACGTTCTCGATCTGCAGGCCAGGTGCCGGGGAGATCGGGGAGCCGGTGAGGGCGTCGACGGTCAGGCTGCCGGCGATGCTCCCGGATGAGCCGGTGCTGACCGTGAACGTCCCGCTGACCGGTCCACCGGTGAAGAGGTTGCCCACCGTCACCTGGCCGCAGGCGCTGGCGCTGCCCGCGGAGACGGTGAGCGTCACCGAGGCGCCGAGATAGGGGGACGAGCCCAGCGTGCCCTGGGGGGCGAAGGTCAGCACCAGCTGGTCGGCGCTGGCGCTGCATGACCCCGTGGGTGCGGAGGGTTGGAAGGCGAGGGTCAGGTCGTAGCTGAGCGAGCTGTCGGGGCTGCCGAAGGGAAGGGTCACCCCGGTCGCCTGGAGCTGCGCCCCGGAGATGCCTCCGACGGTCACCGAGGTGCTGGTGGCGGCGGTGATCGAGAAGCAGATCCGGTTGCTGGTGCTCGACGTCCCCAGGCTGATCGCGGGCAGGTCCCAGCCGCTCGGGAGCTCGAGGGTCCCGCCGTCCAGGCAGAGCTGCGGATCACCGCCCGAGACCGACGCGTCCTCGACGTAGCCGGTGACGGTGCTGGAGGCGAGCGTGTGCCCGTAGAGGGAGAGCGTCGCCGCGGTCACGGGGATGGAGGCGTCCGGGGTGCAGCTGCCGCCGTTCGCCCCCAGGGTCACCGTGGAGGTGTCCAGGCTGGAGCCGAGCGAGCCCAGGCCGAGGCTGAGCGGCGTGGTCCCGGCGGCGCTCCAGAGCGTCGAGAAGGCGGCCGAGCAGCTGCCCACGCTGTAGCTCAGCGATCCCGACGAGCCGGTGAAGTTGCCGCCGGACGCCGGCGTGTAGGTTGCCGAGAAGCTGGTGTCACTGCCGGAGGTCGGGGCGGCGATCGCGCAGGCCGCCACCGACTGGGACTCGCCGGGAACCGGGGTGAGGCTCACCCCGGTGCAACCCGCGCCCCCGCCGAAGCTGACGTCCCCGTCCGGCGCGGCCGTCGACCCGGTGGAGGTGCCGGCGACGGTGGCCGTCACCAGCACGTCGGAGGAGTCGGAGGGGTCGGCGCCGACGCTCAGCGTGGTCGCGGTCGCCGCCGCGGTGACCGTGACGCTGACCGTGGCCGAGGTCGAGCTGAGGAACGTGGACGAGGCGTCACCGTAGGCGGCCTGGACGCTCAGCGAGCCCACCGCCGGGGCCGGGGAGAGCGCGCAGACCGCCTGGCCTCCCGTGACCGGGACGTTCTGGCAGGCGGCGGTTGCGCCGACGGTGAAGCTGACCGTGCCCTCGGAGACGGTCCCGGTGGCGGGCGGTTGCGGAGCCACCGTCGCGACCAGGTCGAGCGGGGCGCCGAACGGGGCGGACCCGCCCGTGACGTTGGATCCGCCGCTGTCGATGGCGACCGTGGTCGCGGTCGCGGCCCCGGCGACCAGGATGTAGAGCGGGTCGGTGGTGGGACTGGAGCTGGAGGCGCCGGTATCCGGGTTCGGGTTGTAGTCGGCCACGACCGAGTTCAACGTCCCGACCAGCGGCGTGAAGGCGCAGGTCGCGGTCGCCGAGGTGCCCGAGCCGGTGAGCGTGAGACCGGTGCACGAGGAGATCGCGCTCCCGTTGTCGAGCACGGTGACGGTCCCGCCCGGAGTGGCGTCGCCGCCCGCCGCCACCACTCCCGGGGTCAGCGCGACCGTGGCGGTCAGGGTCTGCTGGACACCCGCCGTCAGCGAGATCGGCGACTCGGAGCTCGCGGTGGGGCTGACCGTGGTCGTGGTCGGGTCGGGGCCGGTCGCGTAGGTGTATGCCGTCGCCGGGCTGCTGGTGTCCCAGTCGGCGCAGGCGGTGGCGGTTGCGCCCGACGGGCAGTAGGTGGCGGTGAAGGTGTCGGAGCCGACGGCGGAGCGGCCGGCGACGGCGCAGGTCGCGGTCGACTGGTTGGGGCTGCCCGGCACCGCGGTCACCGCACCGCACCCCGAGACCGGGGTGGACGAACCGTCCTCGTAGAAGGCGACGGCTCCGTCAGGACCCGGTCCGGTGTCGGAGGTGTTGCCGACCGTCGCGGTCACCGTGACCGGCACACCGACGTCGTCGTAGCCGCCGGCGCCGGCGGCGGCCACCGCGGTGCTGGTGCCGGCCCTGGTCACCGAGAGGGTGAGCGGCGACGAGGAGCTGGCGGAGGCGTAGCCGTCGGCGTTGAAGCTCGCGGTGACCGCGGTGTCGGCCACCCCGGGGGTGAACTGGCAGTTGGGAGCAGTGCCGTTGCTGCCCACGTCCACCGTCCCCGAGCCGCTGCCGTTGCAGTCCACCGCGCTGTCGTCCTGGTACTCGTAGGTGAGCGTCGCCGTGGTGTCGGAGGCGGGCAGCCCGCTCACGTTGGCGCCGACGGTGACGGTGGTCCCGTAGGTCACCGTCGCCGAGCCCGACTCGAGCACGACGCTGGTCTGGGTGGTCGCCTGGAACACCTGGCAGCCGGACGGGGTGCAGGAGGCGACGCTGTCCGACGAGCCGGTGTAGTCGGTGCTCGCGGCGGTGCTGGAGTAGTCGGTGCCGCCCGGGGAGTAGGTCGCCGTGAAGTCGTAGGTCGCCCCCGGGATCAGGGTGGTGAGGTTGCAGGACGCGGTGGCGTCGAGGTCGGAGTACGGCGAGACGCTGCTCGGGAGCGTCGATGTGCACGCGGTGCCCGAGTGGAGCAGGGCGGCCCCGTGGTAGGCGTCGTAGGTGAAGGCCACGCTCCCCACCGGGCGCACGTCGGTGGCCGACACCGTGGCGCTGAGCGCCCATTGCGTGGCATCCGACCACGAGGTCGCGTCCGTGCCGCCCGAGGTCTCCAGGACCGCGCTGAGCGCCGTGGTGTCGGTGGGCTCCTTGGTGACGTAGAGGCTGGTGGCGGTGCTCTGCGGTTCTGCCGTCTCGTCACCGCCGTAGGAGGCGGAGAACTCCTCGGGGTTGGGCAGGACCCCGCCACCGTCGTCGAGATGGACCTGGCATGACGCCTGGCCGCTGCCGTTGAGTGCAACGTTGGAGCAGCCCGTGGTGTCGCCGGGACCGGCGAAGCTCACCGTGCCGGTCGGCGTGTATCCGGCGTTCGAGGGCGTGGTGACCGTGGCCGTGAGGGTGGCGTCGTATCCGTAGTCGGCCCCCGGGGCGATGGCGCTCACGTCCGAGGTGAGGGCGACGTTGCTCGCGATCTGCTGCCAGGAGACGGTGGCCGAGCCGTCGTAGTCGCTGCTGGCGTAGGGCTCGGTGGTCACCGTGCAACCCAAGGTGTCGCAGCCGCTGCCACCGCCACCACCGGCGCCGCCGGAGCTGAAGACGCTCCCGCCGCCGCCACCGCCGCCCCCGGGGCACCAGCCGCCGCCGCCGCCACCACCACCACCTCCTCCGGATCCGCCCCCGCTCCCGCCGCCGCCGGTGGTGCTGGAGGGGTGGCCGCTCCCGCCGCAGATCGCACCGGTCGGGGCGGCGTGACCGTCGTTGGGGCTCTCGTCGGCGCCGTAGCCGCCGCAGCCGCCGCCACCCCCCGCTTCGGCGAAGACGGAGCCGGATATGACGAGCTGGGTCCCGCCGCCGCCGCCGCACCCGGCGCCTCCGCTCTGGGTGAGGTCGCTGCTGCCGCCACCCGCCGAGCCGCCATCCGGCCATCCGCCGGGCGTCTGCGGGGCACCGTCGCAGCCGGCGCAGCTGGCGACATTGACCGTCATGGCGAAGGAGTAGCCGGGAAGGGTCAGCGTCCCGCTGAAGCAGGCTCCAGCCGGATGCGCGGCCCCACCCCCCGCACCTCCGCACAGCGTGAAGTCGATGCTGGTGACCCCCGCGGGGATCGTCAGCGTCTGGCTGCTGCCGGTATTCCCGTAGGAGCAGGTGATGGTGCCCCCGCTCGAGGAGCAGCCCGCGGGCAGCGAGTCGAGGGTGACCTTCTGCTGGCTGCCGCCGGAGTGGGACGACGCCGGTTGGGTGAGGTCGCGCTGCAGCAGCGCGGCGAGCTGCTCCGCGGTCGGTGACGGCGCCGTGCCTCCGGAGACACCCGCGCTGGCCATCGG
>Ga0326727_10003073_pt1 | contig 54543 bp, 37 predicted proteins | sample MB2enrmetagenome_FD_207643 | JGI IMG/M metagenome (GOLD analysis project Ga0326727, IMG submission 207643) | Lab enriched peat soil microbial communities from McLean, Ithaca, NY, United States - MB29MY | ecosystem: Environmental > Terrestrial > Soil > Wetlands > Peat | place: USA: New York...
CCGGCGCCTATGGGCACATGGACGCCGAGAGCCGCGAACTCTATCGCCGGGCGGTAGTGCACATGGCGCAGCACTCCGAATGCTCGGAAGTGCAGATCGCCGAGGCGGCGCTCCAATTAGCCCGCGAGGCGCAGCGCGAACCGGAGAGCGATCCCCGCCTGGCCGCCCGCCTGTCGCACGTCGGCTGCTACCTGGTGGCCGAAGGGAGAACCCAGCTCCATCGCCGTGCCAACGTTCGCCTGCCCTTTCACGACCGCCTGCAGGATCTGCTGCGCCGCTATCCCAACGACTTTTACTTTGCGGGGCTGGAAATACTAACCCTGGGGATCACCATCGCGCTGGTCTGGAGACTCGAGGATTATTCGCTCTCCAGGATTTGCCTGGCGGCGGTTGCCCTGCTGCTGCCGTGCAGCCAGAGTGCGCTCGAGGTGATGAATTACCTGATGACCTCGCTGTTGCGGCCGCAGATCCTGCCCAAACTGGATCTTCAGCGCGGCATTCCGGATGCATGCCTGACCATGGTTGTAGTCCCGACCCTGCTGTTCAATGAGCAGCAGGTACGGCGCCTGGTGGACGACCTGGAAGTGCGGTATCTGGGGAATCTGAGTCCCAACCTGCACTTTGCGCTGCTCACCGATTTACCGGACACGCTGGAGCGGGCCGAAGAGAACGATCCGCTGGTCCATCTCTGCGGCCGGCTGATTCGCGGCCTGAACGAAAAATATGCCGGCAACGGCGCGGGCCGGTTCGCCATGTTCCATCGCCACCGCGTCTACAATCCGCGCGAAGGCGTCTGGATGGGCTGGGAACGGAAACGCGGTAAACTGCTCGATTTCAATAAGCTGATTCTGGGCGACTACGACAGCTTTCCCTACAAGGCCGGAGAATTCGCCTTTCTGCCGCGGGTGCGTTACGTGCTCACCCTCGATGTGGACACGGAACTGCCGCGGGGCGCGGCCCAGCGTCTGGTCGGAACCCTGGCCCATCCGCTGTGCCAGGCCATCATCGATCGGCAGCGGAATGTCGTCGTCGAGGGCTACGGCATTTTGCAGCCGCGAGTTGGGGTCAGCGTGCATAGCGCCGCGCAATCGCGCCTGGCTTCCATCTACTCGGGCCAAACCGGTTTCGATATCTACACGCGTGCTGTTTCCGACGTTTACCAGGATCTTTACGGCGAGGGAACGTTTGCCGGGAAAGGACTTTATGAGGTGCGCACGCTGCACCAGGTTCTGGACCATCGTTTCCCGCGCAACTCCCTGCTCAGCCATGACTTGATCGAAGGGGCTTATACGCGCGCGGGTTTGGTGAGCGACGTTGAGGTCATCGATCATTATCCTTCCCACTACAGCGCTTACATCCGGCGCAAGCACCGCTGGCTGCGCGGCGACTGGCAGATCGTCGAGTGGTTGTTCCCGCGCGTACCCGATGAGAGCGGCCGGCGCGTGCCCAACCCGATTTCGTTCCTCTCGCGCTGGAAGATTCTCGATAATCTGCGCCGCAGCGTGATCGAACCGGCTACGCTGGCGCTGCTGGTATTGGGATGGACTGTACTACCGGGTTCTCCCACTTACTGGACGCTGGCTACCCTGGCCATTCTTTTTGTGCCGCCGTGGGTGCAGTTTGCCTTCGGTGCGGCGCGAGGGCTGCTGGCGCTGAGCCCGGCCGCTATTAAGGACGCCCTCAGTTCGCTGGGGGCGGCGCTGGTCAACATTCTTCTGACGCTCACCTTCCTGGTGCACAACGCGCTGGTCTCCGCCGACGCCATCGGGCGTGTCCTATACCGGCGTATGGTATCGCGGCAGCGCCTGCTGGAGTGGGAAACGGCCGCGCAGGCAGAGTCCGGAATATCCAGGCATACCACGGTCGACCTGTATCTAATGCTGACTCCAGTATTGGCCGTAGCTCTGGGCGCAGTTGTTTTCTTTGTCCGCCGCTCGGCTTTGCCCTTGGCAGTACCCATCCTTGTTCTCTGGATATTCAGCAAGCTGATTACCGCGTGGCTCGATCGCCCGCCTCATCCGACGCATCAAGCGGCGTCCAGGGAGAACGAACTGTTCCTGCGCCGTGCCGCCCTGGGCACCTGGCATTACTTCGCCGAGCATGGTAACGCGGAGCACAACTGGCTCATTCCAGATAACGTGCAAGGCAATCCTCCCAAGGCTATGGCTTCGGTTTCCCCCACGAATATAGGAGTCCTGCTGAACGCGCGCCAGGCGGCCTGGGAACTGGGTTATCTGACGGCGCCCGAATGCGTGGAACAAACGCTGGCGACTCTCCAAACCATGCAGCGCATGGAGCGATGCCGCGGCCATTTTCTGAACTGGTACGACACCCGCACCGCTACGGCGCTTCGTCCGCGATTCGTTTCCACCGTGGATAGCGGCAATCTCGCCGCCTCGCTGTTCGCTCTCAAACACGGTTGCGCCGCGATGTTGGAGCGGCCTTTGGTTTCTCCCGCTTTGCGCGACGCATACGACGATTGCGCCGGCGCGCTAATCGCTTTGCGGGCCCTTTCATCCAGGGCCACCCGCCATTTGCGGCGACAGAACAAATTATCCTGGCTGGAATTGTTCTTTGCGCCCGATGCTGAACTGACGGTGGAGTCGAAGCACGCGGGAACCGAAACCAGGGCGGCTGAGGCGCGCTGGTTTGCCGCCCAGTTGCGGGCACGCAAGCGCGCGGTACAGGACCTCGTCCGTGACTACTTGCCTTGGCTGCTTCCGGAATTTGCCCCGGAACGACAGGCGTTCTCGATCAACCGTGAACTCGCCGAGCGGCAAATCCCGCTTAAGGATCTGCCGGCGTGGATTGACGCCTTGGCGGCGAAGCTGCAAATGCGTGCTGGCAGTGCGGGAGCAAACGCCGCCGGCAGCCGGCTGTTGGAACTTCTCCCCTCCGCTCGCGCCCATGCCGTTCAACTGGCCGCGGCTTTGCGCCGCATTGCCGCCGAGGCGGAGAACTTCATCGCTGGCATGGACTTTGGTTTCCTGCTCCATCGGCAACGCAACCTGCTCTGCATCGGTTATGACGTTGAAGGCGGCCAGCTTCACCCTTCCTGCTACGACCTGCTCGCTTCGGAGGCGCGTACCGCCACTTTTATCGCCATCGCCAAAGGCGACGTGTCGCAACGCGCTTGGTTCGCCCTCGGCCGGCCGCAGATGCGGGTGCACGGCCGCCTTACCCTGCTGTCCTGGACCGGCACCATGTTCGAGTATCTGATGCCGGCCCTTTGGATGCGCTCCTATCCGAACACCTTGCTGGGACGCACCATGCAGGGCGCGGTGCAGGCGCAACAGGCCTATGCCGCGGAAAAACACATTCCCTGGGGAATATCCGAGTCCGCGTGCAGCGAGTTGGCCGATAGCGGCGCCTACCACTATCGCGCGTTCGGAGTTCCCACCCTGGCGCTGCATGAAGGTGAACCAACGCGTTTGGTGGTGGCCCCCTACGCGTCGATGCTGGCGCTGGGAGTCGATGCCGGCGCCGCGGTGGAGAATCTCCGGTGGATGGCTCGCCAGGGCTTGCTCACCGCCTACGGGTTCTACGAGGCCGCGGATTTCACCAAAGCGAACGGTCGGCGCAAGCAGCAATTCGAGATCGTGCATTCCTGGATGACGCACCACCAGGGCATGGGCTTGCTTGCCATCGTGAACTTTCTGCGCGACGGCATCTTCCAGCAATGGTTCCATCAGGACGCGCGCGTTCAAGCCGCCGACTTGCTGTTGCAGGAGCGCCCCGTCCCCTATCGCGTCTTGCCCCCCAGGCAATCGCGCCCAGCCACCACCAAAACCAAACCGCGCCCAGCCTCGGATAAGCCCCTGGCTTTGGCAGGGTGAGGACAGCAGTCAGCACTCAGCCGGAAAAAACCCACCACAGAGGCACAGAGACACAGAGCGGGGATCGTTCTTAGAGTGGCGTTCTTTTCTTCTTGTCATCCCGCCTCCTTCTTGTCATTCCGAGAAGCGGTGAAAAAACACCAAGATAGTTAACAGCCCCAGCTGCTAACTGCCCTCTTTTCAGCACGCACTGTTTACTAGTTCGGTGTTTTTTCACAGCTTCTACGCTCGGGATGACAAGACAAAGGCAACGGGGAACGGGTAACGCTCTCAAAGGTGACTTCAAACTTAAATCCGAAACGCCTGGTGTTATCGAGATAGCGAATCCAGTAAGGCCGGAAGCAGTAGAGGGCGCTTTTGGCCATCGCCAAGCGAAACATGCTGCCCAGGTGGAAGCGCTCGCGATAGGCCTCTGAAATTTCGCGGCGCAACGTCCGGTCCGCAACCTTGCTTACCATGCCATGCATCTGCACCCCGCAAATCTCTTTCCAATTTGCGGTGGCGGCAAAGATAGCACACGCCGCCTCGGGAGTGCCGGCAACGTTGCGGCTGTGAACGCTGGCCGGGGAGGAAAACCAGTAGAGGTCGCAATCGCTGCCCATCAAGTAGAACAATGGCGTGGCATGCGGCTGGCCGCTGGCGTCCGCGGTGCTCAGCGTTAGGGTGCTCTGGCCGCGCAACAACGCTTCGATGGCCTCCAGCTTTTCTTTCCTGGTCATGGGAAGAGAACCTTACAGAAAGTTTTCAGATCGCTTCTGTAATACCCAACCGCACGAAATAGAGCAAGGCTTCCTTGGGGCGCCGGCCGGTGAGCTGTTTCACGGCTTGGCCGTAAAGCTTGAGCTGCGCGCGATGCGACTCGATCATGGCCGGCAGATCCCCCGCCTTTGCCTCGTCGGTTTTGTAGTCCACCAGCACCAGCTCGCCGTCCTCTTCAAACAACAGGTCAATGGAACCTTCTTTAACTTCTCCTTCGTGAGCTATGCAGAACGGCGCCTCGCGCCAAATCCTGCCGGCTTTGCGGACGCGGGCCCACAAAGGTGAGGAGAGCGTTCCCGTAACCCAGGCCTTCAGCATCGCGGCGTGTTGGCCGGCGCCTTCGGCGGCGGCGATCCGTTCGATCAGCAGCTCCGGGGCGCGCTCGTCCTGAAGCTCTAGAGCATGCATAATCCGGTGAAAGGCACTGCCGAGGACTCGTGCGGTTATGCCCGCCTGCCGTGTCTCCTCCGCGAGATCGGGCCCTGCCCCGGGCCTGCCAAAGGAACTGGCGCTTGGCTCCGAATCGCCTCGGCTGCCGGCTTCCCCATCCTTCTCAGGCGGAACAACTCCGATGGCCGCCAAACCTGCTCGCCATGCTTCGCGTTCTGCCAGGATCTCCGCCACCATTTCGTCGGTTGGAGCATGCGATCCCACGCCGTGCCGAAGCGCAGAGGACGACCAGTCGATTGCGGGTAGGTCCTCGCCACGCAGGAGCAGAACGCCATTATCCAACCTTGTCTTTTCAGGTCGCTCTCCATAGGTGCTCAATGGACCGTCGAGGAAGTCCAGAAAACGTGGGGTTCTCGCTCCGGCAGGCTCCGGAGCCAGGCGCGGCAGCACCAGGCAGTCCCGGGCGCGAGTCGCAGCTACGTAGAGCAGGCGCAGATCCTCGGCTCGCCCCCGCTTCTGCTCCGCTTCCGCAAGGCCGAGGAAATTGGCGGCGTTCAGACGGTGGTCGCCGCATTTCAGCGAAATGCCGATCTGCCGTGTGGCATGGTCAATAAATACGTCTTCTCGCCTCCGCCGATTGCACGCCAGGCTGGCCAGCGCCACGACCGGAAACTCCAGGCCTTTGGCGGCGTGAATGGTCAACAGGTGCACGGCGTCTTCCTGTTCGTCGGCAAAGGCTGTCTCCGCTTCCGCCAGTTCCGCCGCGGCGCGCTGCTCGAGCCAGCCCAAGAACGTGCGCGTGCCTGCCCCCGGCTCGGCTTCAAACCGGCGCGCCAGTTCCACCACGCGCAACAGGTTCGCCACCGCCTGTTCGCCATCGGGCAGCAGCAGCAGGAATTGCAGGACACAGCTCTCATCGAGCACCAGGTCCAACAGCGCGCTCAAACTCAGGCGGGCGCGCGCGCGATGCCAGCGTCGCAACTGCTCCAAGCAATGCGCCATGCGAGGGAAACCATCGGGCGGGCGCCGCAGGTAGTGGAAACGGCCGCCGGCATGCCGAAACAGAAACAGATCCGCGTCCGACAAGCCAAAGAACGGCGACCGGAGCGCGGCGGCCACGGCGATCGCGTCTTCGGGATTGTCGATGGCCGCAAGCACGGAGAGCAAGGCGCGCGTCTCCCGGCGCGTGTAGAACTGGCGGCCGGCGTCAACCTGGAACGGGACGCCGCAGGCGCGCAGCACATCTTCGTAGTATCCCAGGCCGCTGGTGACCGGGAACAAAACTGCGATATCGCCAAACGCGGGAGGCCGTGTCTCCTTCTTCCGCTTGTCCCAAATCTTTAGGGGACTATCGCCGGCATGGGCGATCCGTTTGATGCATCGCGCCAACAGTTCCGCCTCCGACTTAAAATAACCCTCCATATTGCCGGGTGCGGAGCCATCGGGCGGAAACAGCAAAACCAGGCCAGGACCGGGGTTGGTCCGCCCCGGCGCCGGCACCAGCGGAACGTAGTCCGCCTGATACTCGTCCCCTGCCATCTGTGGCGCGAAGAGCCGGTTGACCGCCTCAATCACCGCGGGAGAACTGCGGAAATTCTGCTGGATGACAAGCGCCTGCCCATCGCCGCCCACCGCCATCATCCGCTTAGCCTGCTGATAGATCTGAATGTCCGCGCGCCGAAACCGGTAAATGGATTGCTTGGGATCGCCCACCAGGAACAGTTTGTCCCGCGAGAGCTTCACCTCGCGCCAATCCTGCGCGCGCGCCTCCTCTTCGCCGAGGTAGAAGACCAGTTCGGCCTGCAACGGGTCCGTATCCTGGAACTCGTCCACCAGCAGGAAGCGGAAGCGCTGTTGGAACCAGGCGCGCACCTCGGGATGATCGCGCACCAGATCGCGGGCTTTGAGCAGCAAATCCTGAAAATCGAGCACGCCGCGTTTGCGCTTCTCCCGTTCCACTGCAAGCAGGAAGCCCTTGAGCCAGTCGAGTACGCCCGCCACCAGGCCGGGGCCCAGCCGCGTCTGCGCAGCCTCAACCATGGCCTTCAACTGCCGGCAAATCTCCTTTTGCTCGGCACAGGCGGCCTCCGTTGCCCAGTTGCCCTTGGAACCGAGGTTGGAAGCAACCGCCAAGTCGAGCAGGAGGGTGCGTTCGCGGTTCAGTTCATCAGCCGGTGTTCGGGCGACCACACCGGCCAGACGCTGAATCTGACGCAGACCGCGGTCCTCGGGGGCGATACAGTATCTGGCCAAGCTAAGGAGCTTGGCCACGGCTTCGGTAACCTCGCCCCAAATGTCGTTAAGGGGAGAAGGGGGCGGCGCGGGAGCGTCCAGCAGTGCGAGATCGCGGTTTTCCAGCAGCGTGCCCGCGAGGCTTTGGACGCTTTCCGGATTGATTTCCAACGCCAGTAAACGGCGCAGGATGGCTGGTGGGTCTTCCAGTTGCCGCTCTTTCCACGTCCGCCATACCGCATCGAACAGTAACTGGCTGCCCATTTCGTCGAGTTGCTCAAAGCCGGGATCGACGCCGGCTTCCACGGGGCGCTCCCGCAATAGCGAGGCGGCAAAGGCGTGAATCGTGGAAATGTTCGCGCGATCCAGTTGCTCCAAAGCCTGGCCAAATCGCTCACGCTCGGGCCCCGCTGTCCGGTGGCGGTTCTCCTCCAGTCTCTGCCGAAGCCGTACCCGCAATTCGGCTGCGGCTTTTTCCGTAAAAGTGATTGCGGCAACCTGCCTCAGTTCGGCGGCGCCCGTCCGGACGATCGAGAGCAGGCGGTCCACCAGGAGCGTAGTCTTGCCGGTGCCGGCGGCGGCTTCGATACAGTAGGAGCGAGTTACGTCGCCGGCCGCCAGTTCCCGCTGACGCTGATCAGCCAAATTTAGTTTGACGGTAGCCATGTCTAGAGCTTGGTCCGCATACGGCGAAATGCATCCAGCCGCGGATCGTCCTGATTGCGTTGTTCGATTGACTGGCGGCGCGGGGCGCCGATAGCGGCATACTCACAGCTATCGCAGACAAATGCACCTTTCCCGCCCGGGCAGCGCGGAAAAATTCCCTCCCTGGCGCCGTTCACGATGGTCTCCAGAATCGCGCGCAAATCCTCTTGTTTTTGCAGCAGGTCGGCGCCGGAGAACGTGCACGATCTCCACTCCCCGGCGCGGGTGACGTAGCAGTACTCGGCCGTCGACTGACCCAGATCGATATTCGGATAAAGACCGGCGGCGGCGAACAGATACAGCGGTAACTGAAGCGCGGCGCCACCCGCCAAATCCACCTTGAGGTTGTGGCGCCGTGCGCCGGATTTGTAGTCCACAACCCGCACCGCCCGCCGGTCGGGGGAAAGATCCAGGCGGTCGATCTGGCCGCGAAGCTTAATGTTCTGCCGGGCCAGGGGCAAGACAAACGAAGACTGATCCACTTGGCCAAAACTGCGCTCGAAATCGTCCGGCAGCCAATCCTCATTCCGTTCCATCTCGGCGAGCAGGTAACGCTCCAAATCCTCGAGGATGAGCTCTTGCTGAAGAGCGCGGCCACCTTTCCGGGCAACGGCGACTGGCCACTCCACGCTGCTCCTAAGCGCCTGGCGGTAGGCTTCCATGTGCTCGGCCACCAGTGGCAGTTTGTTCTGCTCCTTCATCCGGCAATAGAACTCGCGCAGGATGGCATGGATCAGCTTGCCCTTCTCCTGCGCCGCAAGCTCGTCTTCCGATGACGGCTCTTCCAGCTCTTTCAAGCGCAACACGTCGTTGAGGAAAAAGTGATAAGGGCAGCTCGCATAGCGCTCCAGGGCAGTGGCAGAGTAGACGCGTTCCGGCGAAAACCATTCGGCCAGCGCCCGGCGGCATTCGGGAGTAGACAACATGCCTTCATAGACGGTCAGGCTGGGGCCTGTCGCGGGCGCTTGCTCGGCTTCCACCGCCCGCGCGAAATTCGGCGACAAACGCTCCAGATATCGGCTGGACGCTGGATGAGCAGAGCCCAGGCAGGCTCTGATCTTGCCGAAGTCGAACTCGCGGGCATCCAGGGCGCTGCTCGCCTGGTGCGCCAGCAAGCCCGAGCTGCGCAGAAACACGACCCACGGTAGAACCGTCCCCCGTTTCCCGTTTCCCGTTTCCCGTGGGAAGGCAAACGTGAGCTGCTGCGTTTCTTTGCTGGAAACTGGAAACTGCAAGCCGGAAACTGCGGTTCCCTGATTCAGTTCTTCCAAGGAAATGGTCCGTCCGGCGAGGGTTTCCAGAGCGGCGAGCAGAAAATAAGAGGGAATCCTCTCCGTCCCCGACACCGCGTCCCGGCGCGCGGTGGTAAGCACCAGGCGTTCCTGTGCGGCTTCCAGGGCCAGCAGAAACAATAGATTTTCTTCCTGCGGCCGAAGGCTCTTCAGCGGCAACGACGACCCCGAGTTTGCCGAGAGGGCGCGCCGCTCCTCGTCGAGCAGGATGGGATCCTGGCGGCCGGCCATAGGGAAATGGCCTTCGGTCATTCCCGGTACGAACACCACCCGAAAACGGGTGTGGCGGGCAGCCGAAAGAGAAAGGAGATGAATTCCGGTCTGCTGCAACGTTCCTGCGTGAACGCTCCGATTGCCCAAAGCGGCGGTGGCGGCAGCGGCAAACTCCTCCAGGGTGACCCGCTGCCCGAAACGGTCGAGATGGCGCAGCGAGAACAGCGTATCCTCCACCTGTTCGCGCTCCCGGCTGGCAGGACAAAAGCGGCGCAAGAATGCGGCCGAAGCGTCGGCCAAAGCGGTCCAGGTCTGCTGCCCGAGCCATTCGCTGCCGGCCGCGAACAGCCGTTCCATAAACCTGGCCAGGTTCTCGGCCTGTTCTATGCGGTATTGCAATGCCGGTTTCCGCTCTTCTTCAGCCGCGTTCAGGCGCGCACGATAGCTCGCCAGTTGTTGAGGTAAGCGCTCCCGCCATTGGGCCGCGCCGGCGACGATGCCCGCCTCGGCGCTGATGCGATCCCAGAGCGATACGGCTACGATCGAGCCATCGGTGGCCAGGGCGCGCGGATCCAGCGCGCCCGAGGTGAGCCACTGCATCACCCCGGCGCGGGCATACTCTCCCTCGGGCAGGCGAAGCGCCGCCAGGATGCTGTGCCCCGCCGCCACCTGGCTTAGCGGCAAGCCCTCGCGGAGGTAATAGGGTATGCCGGCCTGGGTGAATACGCTGGCCAGGAGCGGCAGATAGCCGGCGGCGTCCCGCGCCAGGACAGCCATTTCATGGAAGGGAATCCCGGCGTCGCGCTTTAGCCGCACGGCTTCCCGGGCGATCTCGCGCGCCTCACCGGTTTCATGAGGACAAGACAGTACCCGGAATGTTCCATCGTCTTCGTGAGCCGCGCCAGCGCCACGAAAAACGTTGGTCCGCAAAACACTCAGATTGTTCGCCGGGGCATCCTGTTCCAGATGATGTTCGCCGGCGGCCTTCGACCGCCACCATGTCCGCAGCTTCTGAGCCGCCGCGAAGCGCCCATCGCCGGGGGCAAACAACAGAAATGCCGTTGTCTCCACCTGGGCGACCAGTTGCGCGAGCAACTCGTACTGCGCCCCGGTCAGCTCGTAGAATCCGTAGACCAGCAGCTTGCCGGTCCCAAACAGGGGCGCGAACCTTGCCGCTTGTTGCCCGGCTTCGGCCAGCAGGCGTGCCTCGGAGAGCAGTTTCCCGTTTCCCGTTTCCCGTTTCCCGCCCCCCGCACCCGTTGAACTTCGATCATGGAACTCAGCGCCGTATTGCGCATACAGCTCTACAAGCTCTGCTATCTTGCGCCGCGAGGCCGGACTCTTATACGACGCCTTTCGGGCCTCCGCCGGGAAGTCGATACAGCTGTCTTCGATATCGGTAAAAGTGACCGCCATGACTTGCGGGAGGTGTGGCTGGTCCTGTACCCCGGCGAAGTAACTTTGCGGCGGCAGCCTCCGCACCACCCGCCGGGCCACCAGGGTCTTGCCGCCTTCGGGGACCAGCGCCAGATCTTTCTCCAACAGCGAACGGCGAGCCAGCATTTCCGCCAGGCCGTTGAAGGTAAGGAAGGGAATGCCCAGATGCGGGAAGCCGCGGCGCACCAGTTCGCGGGAGAGATAGTGCCCAAGAAAGCCCGAACCGCAGAGCACCACGACGGGATGAAACGGATCGCCATGTTTCTCCTCCTGGATATGCTCGAACAAAGCCGTTTCCAGAAGGCGAAGCGAACCGCTGGTGATCAACTGATGGGAAGACATAGGGCGATGTCCACGCGGCGGACTTTCTGAGTGTAGCGGGAGGGGTTGCATTCAGCAATCAGGACTCAGCAATCAGCCAAACACCCAACGCAGAACCGCAGAAACTTAGAGAAAACACCCAACGCAGAAACACCAGAACCGCAGAATAAATAAAATAGATGAGTCGCCGAGTTGGAGAACTGGCGATTGCCTTTTCCCTTGGGGGTTCTGCGTTTCTGCGCTTCTGTGTTGGATGTTTTTCTCTGCGGCTCTGTGTCTCTGCGTTGGGTTTTAGGTGTTGACCGGGATGCTGGCCAAGACGGCGTCCCAGGCCAGTTCGGAAGCCCAGGCGGCCAGGTCGCCGGCTTCCAATTCCGGATTCTGAATTTCTGCTGTAGTGGCCGCAAACAGCAAATCGCCGTCGTGATCGCTGTGAAAGGGATTAATGGCGCGGGCCATCGAGGTGTGCGTTTGGATGGCCAGGCGCTGAAGTTCGCGGTAGCCGATCGCCTGATTGGTGGCGACCAGAGTCAGGGTGGTATTGGCACTGTCTTCGACGCCGGCCTGCGGCTCGCGCTGCCGTTTACGCGGTCCGGAACCATCGCGCAGCTCGTCGGCAAAGCGCGTGCGAATGCCGGTTTTCGGATCGCGATTGCCGCAGACCACGCGGCCGTTGCGGTCCACGACTTGACCAACCGCATTTACGACCGTAAATACCGCCAGCTTGGTGGCCCCGATTTGCGCGTAGGCGGCTCCCTGGCCGGCACGTTCGCCGTAGCTTCCGCCAAAAAATTTACCGGCGTGAACGAAGCACCCGGCGCCGCGAGCGCCTTGGGGGAAACAGCCCGGCCGGGCGGCCTTTAATGCCTGGCGGCCGAGTTCCTTGTCGGGATAGATGGCGTTGTTGCGCCCGCGGAAGTCGTACACAACAGCGCCGCACACGGTAGGAACATTGGTCCAGTTCGTGTCGTAACCGCGGCGGGCCAGCAGTTCCGCGAGCACCCCGGCGGCCGCTTCCAGTCCATAGCTGGCGCCGCCGGCGAAACAGATAGCCTGCACGGTCGGACGATCGTAACCCGACCGCAGACGTTCGGTATTGAAGCTGGCCACAGCGCCGCCCCGCGCGTCGATGGCGGCCATCACCCCGCCGGGGAAATAGAAAACTGTAACCCCGGTTGGCCCCTGGTCGTATTCGGCTACGCCAATGTGCAGGGCAGGAAAATCAAGATCCAGCACGGGGGTAGACACGTTCATGGACGCAGTGTAGCAAAGTCAACACCTACCACAGAGACACAGAGCAAAACAAGAGTCTGGAATTTAGGGATTTGGGCTTGGGAATTAAGAACCGACTGATGGCAATACTGTACCCCATTCGCCTGAGGTGTAATCTCAAACCGTTAAAATCGTAAGTGCTACTTGATAATTCCTAAATCCGGAATCCGAAATCCCAAATGTTCTCTGTGGCTCTGTGTCTCTGTGGTAGGTGTTCAATTATCCTCCCACCAGAAACTCGTATTGCTTGGCGGTGAGCGGCACCACGGACAGCCGGCCTTGCTTCACCAGCGAGGAATCAGCAAATGTTTTGTTGGTCTTGATCTCGGCCAGTGGGACTGGCCGCTTTACGGGGCTGCCCACCTTTATGCGCACCACCGGATTCTTGGGGTTGCTGGTATCCACACTTTCAAGCGTGGCGGTGCCCACCGCGCTCTTCTCGGCGCCGGTGTGATAAATCACCAGACGATCTCCCTTTTTCATCTCCCGCAGATGCTTCAGGGCGACGGGATTGGTGACACCATCCCATACCGTGGTTTTCTCGCGTTGCAAGTCGGCAAAGGAATATACGGAAGGTTCAGTTTTGAGGAGGTAGTCCATAAAGGCAGCTCTCGGCTTTCGGCTGTCGGCTCTCGGGCAAACCAGAAAACGGCCTTCGGCCAGCAAGAAGCGGCGGCCGGCAGTCACTCATATGATGCGCAAGAAGCCTCGATGAGACCGGTTCCTGCGCAAAACTGCTTCAACCCCGCTGAGTCCTGATTGCTAATTCCCGCTGGAAACAGGGAACAAGAAACTCGCTTGAGCTGGCCGCCGGAAGTACATGTCTGGTAGGACAATTCTTTCTTGTACTAAAGTTATCAGTGGTTTTGCGCCTTTGCACACATTCTTTGGCATCTTTGCAAGGGTGGCTGCTGAGCGAGGTTCGACACGCCGATTCCCGCGCTACCGGGTTGACGTTCCTTTGCGGGCGGTTCCTGAACGGCCCAACGGCACCACCGTGTTGCGGGGCCACACGCTGAATTTTTGTGAAGGCGGGCTGGAGGCCAGCATTGACGGAAAGCTATTGCCCGGCGAGTTTGTCAACCTACGGGTGAAGCTCCCGCAGTGCACTTTGGCTATTCAGCCCCGGGCAGTGGTGAAGCACAAAGAAAATGGCGTTTATGGCTTCGCATTTCTAAATCTCAGCGCGCTGCAATTGGCCGAAGTCCGTACCTGCTGTCGGCGTCTGGCTGAACTGAGCGGATGACTCCCAGTGAACACCTAACGCAGAATCGCAGAAGCGCAGAACCGGACTGGAAAATGGTTTTTTGGTTCAATCCGTTCTGCGGTTCTGCGTTTCGGCGTTGGGTTTTTCAAATCCCTACGCTGCTGACCGGCGGCGGGAACGCCAGCTTTCTTCGATTTCCTCCAGGGTGCGGCCTTTGGTTTCCGGAACCAGGCGGTAGCAAAAGCTCCAAGCGGCGATTGCCAGCAATCCATAAACCCAGAAGGTCCAACTTGGTCCGATCAGCTCCACCAAAGTCAGGAACGTCATGGAGACTGCCAGGTTGGAAATCCAGTTGGCGCCGGCGGCCGTGCCTTCGGCTATGCCCCGGATTTTCAGAGGATAGATTTCCGCAATCAGCAGCCAGAAAATCGGACCCAGGCTGATGGCAAAAAAGGCGACGTAGGCCATCAGGGTAACCACTGCCACCCAGGCCACGACACCCGTTTCCGCCGACCGGTGAAAGACGAAGCCCAGGACGCCTAGCGTCAGAATCATTCCGGCAACTCCGGTCAACAGCAGTGGCCGCCGCCCGGCGCGATCGATCAGCCACATGGCCACAATGGTCATCAGGACATTGACTCCGCCGATTCCGGCGGTGGCCAGTATGGCTCCCGAAGCCGAGGATATGCCGGCGGACTGAATGATAATGGGAGCGTAGTAGATTACGGTGTTGATCCCGGTGACCTGCTGAAATATCGCCAGCCCGATGCCAACCACCAGCGCGGGACGAACCGCGGCCCCTAAGATGTCGGACCAGCGGCCATGCTCTTCGGCGTGGGCCAGGCTCTCAACAATGTCACGCAGTTCCGCCTCCACTTCGCCGCTTCCGCGGATGCGCTGCAACACGGCGCGCGCAGCTTCCGGATGCTGGTATTTAGCCAGCCAGCGCGGGCTCTCCGGCAGAGACAACATGCCCGCGCCCAGTAACGCCCCGGGAACTACTGCCAATCCCAGCATCCACCGCCAAGCCTCTGCTTCGGCAAAGACGTAGTCCACCAGGTAGGCGGCGAGAATTCCTATGGTGATGGCCAACTGAAACAGGGAAACCTGCCAGCCGCGGGCGCTCGGAGGAGAGACTTCGGAGATATAAACGGGTACGGTGGTGGAAGCAAGACCAATTCCCAGCCCGACTACTACGCGACCAATTACCAGCATGGTCAGGGAGGTGGCGGCAGCGCAGACGATCGCCCCTAAGATGAAGATGAGCGCTGTTCCAATCAGCGTCCTGCGCCGGCCGAAACGATCTGCCAGGCGGCCGCCGGTGAACGCGCCAATGGTAGCTCCGGCCAGTACCATACTGACCACCAATTCCTGCGGGAAGGTGGACAGGCCGAATTCTTTCTTGATAAAGATCACCGCCCCGGAAATTACGCCGGTGTCGTAACCGAAGAGCAGGCCCCCGAGCGCGGCGAAGCTGGCAGCGACATACACGAACCGACTGCTAGCAGCCGGCGATCGCTCGGCTGGCGAAGAACTATCTGTGGTGGACACTGGGGACCTCCTTTTCAATGGAGCGCTAACACGTGTCGCCGGTGGAAACTTTTATTCTGTATCCCTGAGCCCCACTCTAACCGCCCCAGAGCGGGGCGATAAAGGTGGAGCGCCGAACGCGTTCACGCACGTCACAGCATGCAAATGGATTGAGCAATGATTCATCGTTCAACCCAGAACCTCACGTCATCCGCAGCCCGCCGGCGGGGACGTCAGCGCCACATTTCCCCTTACGGCGCAATTTTGAACTGCGCCTGCTGGCCCTCTGCCGAGTTTGGCCCTATCCAGACCGTTACCTCGGAGGGCTCTACTTCGTGATGCATAGCGATGTTCCAGAAGGCTAGTTGCTCGCGCCCTAATTTGAACTCCACCTCTCTCGATTGGCCGGGCGCGAGCTCGACGGTGCTGAAACCTTTGAGCTCTTTCTCGGGAAGCACCACGCTGGTTCCGCGCTGCCCGATATAGAGTTGGGCGATCTCCCGTCCAGCTCGCGAGCCGCTGTTGGTAATCGTCGCCGACACCTGCAATTCAGCGCTGCCATCGTTCAGCGCCCGGGCGCTCACGGGAACTCCCGCCAGATTCAGGGACGAGTAGGTGAAACGGGTATAGGAGAGCCCGTAGCCGAAGAGGAACAGCGGCGCATTGATTTCGTCGATATAGCGGGAGACATACTTTTCGGCCTCCGTGGCTGGCGGACGGGTAAGATCGACGTTGCCGGCGGGGCGGCCCGTCTTAAGGGCGTTGTAGTACAACGGTTCCTGCCCCACGCTACGCGGCATGGAGACGGTCAATTTGCCGCTGAAGTTTGCGTCTCCGAAAAGTACTCTGGTTAGGGCCGGGCCCGCCTGGATTCCCGGATACCACGCCTGGATTATGGCGGCAACGTGCGCTGCTGCCCAGGTGAGCGCCAGCGGGCGTCCGCTGAATACGATCAGCACGACCGGCTTGCCGGGAGAAGCCACCGTTTCCAGCAGGCGCTGCTGATTCCCGGGGAGCGTGAGGCTGGCGCGCGAAGCCGCTTCTCCCGTCATCCGCGCGGCGTCCTCTCCCAGGGCGACGATGGTCACACCCGCCCCCTGAGCCACTTTCAGCGCCTCTCCGAAGCCCACCTCGCTGGCGGTATCGATTTCTGTTCCCGGCGCGTACAAGAGGCGTCCTCCCAGCTGTCGAATACGCTCCTGGAGCGCGGATTTGAGCGTAACTACCGTATGGACGTCGCCTTTGCCCGGCCAGGAGCCGAGCATGTCGACGGGACTATCCGCCAGCGGACCCACCAAGGCTATGGTCTGGGGCCGGGAAGGAAGAGGGAGCAAAGGTTTGTTCTGCGAGGGCGTAACCGAGGGAGGCAGACTGTTGACGGGTTCGTTCTTCAGCAGGATCAGCGAACGCTCGGCGATTTGGCGCGCCAGTTCCACTTGAAGGGCTGGAGAGGCCAGCCCCTCGGGTGTGTAAGGATGGTCGAACAACCCCAGCGCGAACTTTACCCGGAGGACCCGCCGCACCGCTTCATCCACCGCCGTTTCCGGCAATGCTCCCGAACGGACCAAGTCGCGCAGAGAATGCTGGTACAGACCGCTCTCCATATCCATATCGACCCCGGCCAAGAGCGCCTTGCGAGCGGCGGTCGCACCGTTAGTGGCGATGCCCTGGGCAATCAGTTCCTCGACCGCGTTCCAGTCGCTGACCACCAGGCCGCGGAAACCCCATTCCTGGCGCAAGATCCTGGTTAACGTCATGGCATCGGCGGTGGCAGGCACTGCGTTAAGGGAATTGAATGCGCTCATGACGGAAGCGGCTCCGGCGCGGACGGCGGCGGCGAACGGCGGCAGATAAACCTGCCGCAGCCGGTGCTCCGACATGTCGGCGGCGTTATAGTCGCGCCCCGCTTCCGCCGCGCCGTAGCCAACAAAATGCTTCGCGCAGGCCGCCAGCGAGTCCGCACTATCGAGCCTGGCACCCTGATACCCGCGCACGGATGCGGCGGCCATTACCGATCCGAGATAGGGATCTTCGCCGGCGCCTTCGACTATGCGGCCCCAACGCGCGTCGCGAGCAATATCGACCATGGGAGAAAATGTCCAACGAATGCCTTCGGCAGTAGCCTCCTTGGCCGCGACCCGGGCGGCTCGCTCAAGGAGTTCCGGGTCCCAGGTCGAGGCCAGGCCCAGTGGCACCGGGAAGATCGTGTGATAGCCGTGGATAATATCGAGTCCGAATAGCAGGGGAATCTTCAGGCGCGAGCGTTCCACGGCGATGCGCTGCAACGCGTTGGTCTGGGCCGCGCCGCTGAGATTGAGAAACGATCCGATCTCTCCTTGCGCCACCTGATCGGAATAGCCGGCGCGTCCGGTGCCGGGACCGGTCGGTGCGCCGGCCGAATATTGCGTGAGCTGCCCTATCTTTTCGGCCAGCGTCATTTGCCGCAATAGGACGTCAATCCGGCGCTCGATTTCGGGATTCGCCAGGCCGTTCTGGGCGAATAAAGAAGCGGCAGAAAGCAGAAGCCAGGCTGCAGCGCCAAACATTCGTCGCATTGAGGTTAAATAGGATGTCGGGGGGCGGTCCGGAGTTGCGCGATCGGCTCATCCGCCATCGGGTAATTCCCCATCGGGTGATTGGGCGATCCGCTGATCGGGTGATCTCAAAACCAACAGCATCGTCGCTGTAAGATCCGTGGCATCATGTTTGAGGATCACCCAACAGCACAATTGCGACTATGCAATAGGGTCTTCAGATCGCCCGATCACCCGATAGGGGATCACCCGATTGGGCTGGATCACCGATTAGGTGTGCTGAGTTCTGCCTGTTGCTTGTTGCCGGTTGCCAGTTGCGGAGTGTGGGAGAAGCCGGCTCTTTCCATGGCCAGCTGGACTTCGGGATTGCGCATGAAGGTGTTCCACACGAATTGGGTGCGGGCATTCTCGGCCATCAGCAGGCTGATGCCTACGTCAATGCCGACCACATCCGGATCAATCCAGCCGGTGAGGGGATTGAAAGCGTCCACAAATCCGTAGTGCTTCCAGATCTGGCTGCCAAAATCGCGCCGCAAATGATGAAGTACTGCCATGGATTCCGGGAAGAGAAAAGGCAGGGAGCCGGCGGCGGCCGCGGGCACGATGGTTCCGTCAATCGGGCCCTGGCTGGGTGGGCCGCCCCAGGCCACGTACCCCTTGCTGGAGTCCGACGAGGTGATTCCCCAAGCCGCCTCCGAGTAGCTGGGGAAGCGGGAATTCAGTTGCATACAGAACTGGCGGTGCGCCTGCACGGCGAGCACGGAATTGGCGAAGTAGTCGGCGTAGGTATCGCGCCGCCCGCGAAAATCGAACCAGGCATGGGAAAACTGATGGATGAACAGCGGCGCCGGCGCGGAGATGAAGCGGTATTTACCGTACTCCACCCAGGGACGCTCCAGGCGCTTCCAGCAGCGGGCCGGAATCGGGTAGCTGGGCGATCCCAGCGCCAGCAGATAGAGCATCATCGATTCCGAATAGGAATCCCAGCGTATGGCGCTGAAGCCGCGTTCCGGCTTCCACTCCAGCGCAAACAGGTCGTCGCCATTCATCGCCCATGGCCAATTGACGCGGTTGTAGATCTCGGTGGCATTGCGCCGGATACCCTCAGCCTGAAAATATTCGCGGCAGGTGAGCACACCGCACAGCAGGATAGCCATGTCGATGGGAGAAAGTTCTGTCGCCCCCACCCGCTTCCCGTCGCGGCGATCCACGTAGTGAAAGAAGAAGCCGTTAACCTGGGGCGCTTGATGGGCGAGAAAGTCCAGGGTCCGCCGCACCCGCGCGGTAATGGCGGCGCGCGAATGGTAGTGGCGGTGATGGCCGATACACAGCGCCGTCAAGCCGAATCCAGTGGCGGCAATACTGGCCAGCAGACGGGAGTCTCCGCCCTGGGCGTTGGCCCGGTCTTTCACCAGTCCGGTTTGGGGATCCGCTTCGTTCCAGAAGTAGTCGAAGGCCGTGCGTTGCAACTCATCCAGCAATATGGTGTCGGGATCGGTTGCCGGATCCTGGGGCGCCAATAATTTGGAGGCGAAGCCTGTCTGGATCAGGGGTAAAGTCGCGGCCCCGGCCAGCCCGGCAAGCAGGAACTCTCGTCTCGTCCAAGGCATTGAAGTGGCGGCACCTTGCAAGGTGCTACTCCACTATGCAATGCCAGCACTGCTCTGTGACTAGGGTGAATCGCTGGGAAGCAGAGCTGAAATCCCTTGGTACGGAGGGAGCAGTCCGCAGTCAGCAATCAGCATTCAGCCGGAAGACAGAAGTCAGAAGACAGGAGTCAGAAGACAGAACAGGAAACTGCAGATCCCGCGCTCCACTCGGAATGACAATCGGGGAGGGCGCTCGGAATGACAATCTAACAGTTACGTTTGGATAATGACAATCTAGCTGGAACAACCGCAATGTAACTAGGCCATTGAGAATCCAGCCGGATAGACCTCGACAACGGGAAACGAGGAACGGGAAACGGATAACGGGGAACGGTTTTAAGCGTAGTCGATCGGATTCTTCTCCAGCCAGTGGGCATCGCGCACGGCATCGATTTTTTTTCTGGCTCCCTGAACCATCCCTCCGGTCAGGTGCCTGGTGCCCCAAGCCATTCCGGTGGTAAACCCAATGACCGCTCCCAGGGTGGTGGATAGCGTGATTATCCCGTAGGCGCGCTTGCGCCGGTTTCCCAGGGCCGCGCCCAGCGCTCCGATATAGGCGCCCACCAGGGCCGGCATGCAGGAGGTGCGTGCCGAACGGATGAGAACTACAGCGGCCGGCACGCCCTCAATCGTCATCTTCCCGGTGGCGCGGGCTCCTTCCCAACCGGAAGTAACCAGAGTGCGGCCGTAATCGAAATTCGACTTGATCCATCTGCCAAAGGTCATGGTGCTGTCAGTCCTCATCATCCTCATTATCGACCAAGACGGCCACCAAGACGAAGAATTTTGAATTGCGAATTTTGAATTTTGATTACAAAAGTGTTTCACAGCTTATCCGGCCGCAGATCTACGCAGATGCCGCGGATCGGCAAAACCCGGAACCCGGAACCTGCCCAATCCGCGTTCATCAGCGTGAATCAGCGGCCCTTCCCCTTACCAGTTGCGGAAGCGTTGGGGGGATGGTAGAGCCCCCGGAGGCGTCTGCCAGATCCTTGATGCTGCGCGCCGCCAGTAACTCCCGCGTCGCCTGCCGGGGGTCGATGCCCAGGTCTTCCGGCCGCCGGATGCCCCCCGGTCGCGCAGATTTTCCACCATCTGCCGGTCCCGCCCCTGCCCCACCTTCGTCGTCCCCCCTACCGCGCGGATCGCCTGCTCCCGTTCTTCCCGCGTCTGGCACCGCACCAGGTGCGCAATTCCACCTCAGATAATCTGGTCGGCGCGCAGCTTCTGAATCTCTTCCTCACCCAGTCCGAGCATATCTTTCAGCACGGCGGCGGTATGCTCGCCCAGCACCGGCGGCGGATAGCGAATCTCCCCGGGCGTACCGGAAAAGAACATTGGGATGCCGAGTGAGCGGAACATGCCGATCGTCGGGTGTTGGATATCGACGACCATGCCGGTGGCCGCCGTCTGCGGAGCCGCCAGTGCCTCCAGTACCGTATTAAGACGGGTGCAGGGCACCCCTGCTGCCGTCAGGGTGTTGATCCACTCGTCTGCCGGACGTTGCGCCATCGTTCCGGCGACCAGAGCATCCATTGCTTCGCGATTAACGATTCGGTCGCGGTTGCGCGCGAAACGTGGATCGCTGGTCCATTCCGGATGTCCCAGAGCCGCAGAAAATCGCTCGAATTGAGCGTCGTTGCCGACCGTCACCGCAATGTCGGCATCACTGCAGCGATAGGAACGGTAGGGAACAATATTGGGGTGGCCATTTCCAAGACGCCTCGACGGCTTGCCCGAAATCAAGGCGTTCGATGCGACATTGGCCAGCAGGGCAATCCCGGTGGTATAAAGCGAGGCCTCGACGTGTTGCCCGGGAAGTCCGCGGTTGCGGGCATTGAGCGCTCCCAGGATGGCAATGGTGGCGTACAGGCCGGTGCACAGATCGATGATGGGAACGCCCAACTTCATGGGCTCTCCGCCGGTGTCGCCCGTGATACTCATCAGGCCGCTTTCGGCTTGCAGCAGAAAATCGTAGCCGGGGGCGGCGTGCTTGGGACCCCGCGAACTGTAGCCGGTGATAGTGCAGTGAATCACCTGCGGCGCTTGCTGGCGCATGAAGTCCGCACCGCAGCCCCATTCCGCCATAGTCCCGTATTTGAAGTTCTCGACCACCACGTCGGACTTCTTGATGAGCTGGCGCAGGATGGCCTGGCCACGGGCGTCCTTCAGGTTCAGGGTCATGCCGCGCTTGTTGCGATTCACCCCCAGGAAGTAAGCCGCTTCCGTGCCCTGGAACGGGGGTCCCCAACCGCGGGTGTCATCGCCGCGGCCCGGCAGTTCGACCTTTAGCACCTCGGCTCCCATGTCGCCGAGAATCATGGTGCAGAACGGACCGGCCAGAACACGCGTCAAGTCGAGCACGCGCAACCCCGCTAAAGCGCCTCGGCCATTGGCCTGCGCATCCATGGTTATCTTGTCCATTAGTTTTCCCTCGCTCTATCAAAAATTGCGGATGCGGGCCGACGGGCGGGTTCGCGTCCGTGGGCGAACCACACCCTGTAATTGAGGCGCACGGAACAGCCGCGCGCCGAGCGGCACCGCGCGATCCAATCGCGCACGGAATTTCGAACTAAAAGCTTTAGCCACGGATTTTCACCGATATCACTGATCAAGAAAGCCAAAGCTTATCTCCGCCGATCCGCGTCGATCAGTGTAAATCCGTGGCTGAATTCCTGTCTTTACCAATTGCGGAAACGTTTCGGGTGGAATCGTAGAGGCCACCGGACAATACTCCAGACTTTCTGAGCTTCACTGAGCTGTGACCCCCTTGACGAGGTCGGGAAACCACATTGCGATATTAGGGAAGACGCAGAGAAGCACCACGGCACACATCATGAGCGCGACAAATGGGACGGTGCCCCAGATGACATCCTTCAGGGGGATATCGGGCGCCACGTTCTTAATGACAAATATGTTGAGTCCCACGGGCGGGTGTATCAGCCCCATTTCCATGACCACGGTCATGACCACGCCGAACCAGATCAGATCGAAGCCCGCGGCCTTCAACGGCGGCAGGATGATCGGCGCGGTCATCAAAATGATCGATACCGGGGGGAGGAAAAAGCCGAGCACCACCACGAAAACCAGAATCGCCGCCAGCAGCACCCACTTGGAAAGCTGCATGGCCACAATCCACTCGGCTGACGACTGGCTGATGTGCAGATAGCTCATCACGTAGGAATAGAGCAGCGACATGCCGATAATAAACATCAGCATGGTCGATTCGCGCAGGGTACTGCTGAAGATAATCTTCAAATCGCGCGGCCGCCACACCCGATAAACGATCGCAATCAGCCCCAGCGCCAGGACCGCGCCCAACCCTGCCGTTTCCGACGGAGTGGCGTAGCCGCCGTAGAGGGCGATCATGACGCCGGTGAGCAGAATTACAAAGGGCAGCACCCGGGGCAACATCTTCGTGCGTTCGGCCAGCGACAGATGGGTTTCATCGAGCAAGGCGGACTTCTCTCCGCCCGCCTGGTAAATCGTCAACGCCTGCCTGTACTCTTTGCGATACCGCCAGGCCGCATAGAGCGAGAAAAGGGTAACCAGCAGAACCCCCGGACCGATACCGGCGAGAAACAACCGGCCGAGGGACTGTTCGGCGGCAACGGCGTAAAGGATCATGGTGATCGAAGGGGGGAGCAGGATACCGAGCGTGCCCCCGGCGGCGATGATGCCCGATGCCAGCTGCCCGGAGTAGCCGCGTTGCCGCATTTCAGGGATCCCGGCGCTGCCGATAGCGGAGCAGGTCGCCGGGCTGGATCCCGCCATGGCGGCGAAGAGCCCGCAGGCGAAGACGTTGGCGATGCCCAGCCCACCCGGAATTTTGTGCATCCAGGCGTGGAGCACCGAATAAAGATCGGCTCCGGCGCGGGACTTTCCGATGGTTGAGCCTTTGAGAATGAAGAGGGGGATCGAAAGCAAGGTAATACTCGCCATCTCTTCATAAACGTTCTGGGTAATGGTGTTAAGGGCCGGCCCCGGCATGAAGAAGTACATGAAGACCACGGCAACAAAACCCAGGGAGAAGGCGATCGGCATCCCGGAGAACATGACGAGAAGCGTCACCACGCCGTAGAGAATACCAACGGTTTCAACGCTCATGGGGTTTTCTTCTTCTGCGTGAAATGGGTAGGGAGTTGCAACAGCAATTGCAGAGACAGGATGGTCATCCCCAGAGCCAGCAGCCCGTAAGGAATCCAGAGCGGCGGAGCCCAGGTGGACTCCGTCGTCTGCCCTTCCGACCAGGCTTCGTAGAACATCGCCCAGGACTTCCAGGAAAAGAAACTGCAGAAGGCAAAGGAAGCGACATCGATAATAAAGCTCCGCACCCGGTTCACGCCGGCCGGCAAAACAGCGGCGAGCGCCGAAATGCCGACGTGTCCGCGATAGGACTGCACGTAGCCGCCACACATAAAGATGGAGCCGACGATCAGGAAGACGGAAGCTTCATCCTGCCAATCGGTAGACACCTTGAGAAAATAGCGGGTAAGCACACTGTAGGTGAGGACAAACGCAGCCACCAGCAGGGCAATCGACGACAACCGCATGATTTCCCGGTTAATGCGATCCAGAACCCGCGTAAATATTCCCGCCTTCGCCGCGCCCGTCCCTTCGGAGGGCGCCAGCGCAATCCCCAGTTCGGCCTCGTGACTCATAACATCTTCTCCGCCGCCTGCATAATACGGGCGCACCGCGCGTTCCTGGCCGCGTAGTCTTTCCATGCGGTGTCGCGGGCGATGGCCTGCCATTTCTTTACGGTGGCGGCCGAGAGGTCATAGATCTTGGCGCCGGCCTTCTGATACACGGCGGCAACCGCCTGATCATCGGCTTTGGCGGCTTCCATCCCGAACTTCTCCAGTTCCAGGCCAATGGCCATGACCGCCGCCTGGTGATCTTTAGGCAGTTTTTCAAACACTATGCGGGACATGATGATCGGCTCCAGCATGAACCAGTAGGCTTTGCCGCGGCCCGTGGTCAGGTGTTTCGCGACTTCTTCGAGGCGGAAGGAGATCAGGCTGGTGGAGGACGTCATGGCCGCATCCAGGGCTCCGGTTTGTACCGACTGGTAGATTTCATTGGAGGGCAGCGACATCACGGAGGCGCCGGCCGCCTTCAGGACCATATCCATTTCGCGGCTCCCACCCCGGACTTTGAGTCCCTTGGCGTCTTCGGGTTCGACCAGTCCCTTGCTGCGGCAAGCAACTCCCCCGGCTTGCCATATCCAGCTCACCAGCAGGACGCCTTTTTCGTACAACACCTCCGACAGCAGTTTGCCGACCTCGGCATTTTTCCACGCCATGCCCTGCTCGTAAGAAGTCACGATCCCCGGCATCAAGCCGATGTTCAATTCCGGGATTTCGCCGCCGCCATACGAGATGGGGAAAAGCGACATATCGAGTGCACCCACGCGCACGGCATTAAGCTGGGCGTTCGTCTTCATCAAGGACGAACCCGGGTAAACCGCGGCGGTCAACGCCCCATGGGTCCGCTTTTCGATTTCTGCGGCAAACTTGCGGCAGGCACGGTCCCGAAAGTCACCTTGCGTCAACGTGGCGCTCGGAAACTGATGCGAAATCTTCAGGTTTTGTGCCGCGAAGGCGGAGCGGGGGAGTAGGGTCAGAGACGGCGCCGCTAACGCACCGATCAGGAAACCACGCCGGGTAATTGCCATAAATTTTCTCCTTTCGGTATTTTTCAGCCAACCGCCGGTTCAGTCGAGGGTAGTTTTGGGATACGACTCGAATTGCATCGTTCCTTCGGGCCATGCCGTAAGGGCTTGCAGGCTCGGTCGTACGGCACCCTGGCAGCGCAGACCTTTACCCGAATCCCGGATAATGCCGACCGCGCCCTTGTCACCGGACACTACACCCCTTGGATTTTCTCTCAATCCTACGGCCCGGAACTATATTTTGAAGCGGGCGGAACGTCAAGCGGAGATTAGGTTTTCGCGTTCCGAGGTTTGTCATCCCGACCCGGAGCGAAGAAGGTGTGAAAAAATACAAAACCTCTTCACCACAGAGTATCCTTCGACAAGCTCAGGACAGGCTGCAGAGGACGCAGAGGGAATCTATATCCATTATTTTTCTCGTCCTCGTTCCCCTGTGTACCTCCGCGTCCTTTGCCTCCTCTGCGGTAAGAGGTTTTTTCACACGTTCTTCGCTCCGGGTGGGGATGACAAGCCGCGGGGAAAATCAAAATTCAAAATTCAAAAATTATTCGCGTTGCCCTTTGGCCGACGCGAGTTTCACGTTTTCCAAAGCGGCTTTGGAAAGGGGATCGGCATCCGGCGCGGCGCTAGCTGTCTTCTGAGACGGGGTGGGTTGAGTACCATGAGGGCGGGGGCGCGCGAAAGCCATTTGCCGCTGTAACTCGAATGGCGAATTCAGAATCGTGACTTCATGTCCGGGATTGAAACGCCCCCGCCAGGCGTAGGCCACGGCCAGGCTGGCGGTGATATAGGGATGAAGCAGCAGCAGCGGCACGACGTATTCCTTCGATTTCACAACGGATTCCGCCACCCCATGCACCCCATAGCTGCGATGCAACTGGCCGGGCACCTGCGGAATCACAAAACTGGAGAACTGCAGCTGCGGGTGCCGCCGGCTATAGGTTACCAGGGACTTGGCGACTTGTTTCGGGGTGGTAATTCCCGCGTCGGCCAGAACGCTGCGATGGACCGCCTTCGGGAAATAGAGGTCGATCAGATTGCGGGCGAGGTCGGCGCAGTTGTGAATGAACAGATTGAAGTGAGCATGGTTGGGCCGGCGATTAAATTCCTGGATGAGCTGGGCGTCTTGCGCTTCACTGGTTTCGATTTCGAATCCATAAATTTTCCGATCGTAGGATTCGCCCACCAGTTGCACCCAGTCGCCAGCAGGCATTTTCCCATCGGGGCCGTCGGGGATTAAGTCGCGTAAATGATTGCGCCGGTAGGCATCGCGCAGCAAGGCAACGCTCCCGGTGGTGACAAATGCCGGCACTTCCTCCGGCGTCTCCACCGCGTACAGATAGGGAATCAGCGGAACGGCCAGCCAGTCGTATCCCGCCACCCGGCGATAGCGGCTGATCACTACACCGGACTCGCCCGGCCCACAGCGGCGCAAATGCACCGGGGAATCGGCACATACACGAGGCAGATAGACCGCAATGTGACCAGTGGGATTGATGAAACCAAATCGTCCGTACGGCTCCTCGAGCAGTAAAGCCACGTCGGCGCGGACGGGCACCACGCCCGCAACCACCAAGGCCAACAGCAGAAACCATCTCCAGGTTCTTATTCGCTTTCTGCTTGCCATGGACTTTTGCTTGCCCGCTGTGCTGATTCCGCCCTGCACCAAAATCTAAACCTACAATATAAGAACCCGCAACCCCGTTAAAAGTATCGAAAGGGTGTCGCCTTGTCATCCCTATTCAGGTCGGCCAAGCCAGCCGGCGATGGGGAAGATCCGGCAATCGGGTAATATAGTTCCGCTGCTTATAGCATAGATGTCAACCGCGCACAGGGATATGCCTTTTGTGAGCGGCACAGTAATTTTGTGGCGAAAATAAGGCCTTTCGTGGGCCTCTCTAAGGTGGGTCCCGGTCAAGTAGCCCAATAGCGAGTTTCCAGTTTCCGGTTTCCAGTTTCCGGAGTCGCGACTGTTCAGAATTGCGCCACGCTGGCGGACCTGGGTACGGTCACCTTGATTTCCGGCGCGCGCAGAAAGCCGAAATCGCATCCCTCGTCCGCCTGAGTGACCGATTCCAAAAACAGCTTGCGGTAACCGCGTTCCTCAGGATCGGGACGGAACGGTTTCTGGGCAGCGGCCCGCTGCCGGAGTTCCGCGTCGCTTACGAGCAGGGAAAGGGTGCGGTTGGCGACGCTCAGACGAATGCGGTCGCCGCTGCGAACCAAAGCCAGAGGGCCGCCGGCGGCAGATTCCGGCGTGACGTGCAAAACGATGGTGCCGGCGGCGGTTCCACTCATTCGGCCGTCGGAGATCCGCACCATGTCCTTCACCCCGGCCTTGGCCAACTTCTTCGGGATAGGCAGATAACCAGCTTCCGGCATGCCCGGAGCGCCCAGCGGACCAATGCGCTTCAGCACCAGAATATCGTCGGGGGTAACGTCCAGGCCGGGTTCATCCAGCCGGATAGCCATGTCGCGCGCGTCTTCGAAAACCACGGCCCGGCCTTCATGTTCCATCAGAGAAGCCGAGGCGGCCGATTGCTTGATGAGGGCGCCGCCCGGCGCCAGGTTCCCGCGGAGCACCGCGATTCCCCCGGCGTTGTAGATGGGCTTGGCCAGGCTGCGAATCACGTCTTGCGGAAAGGCCGGGGTAGCGCGCTCCAGCTCTTCTCCCAGCGTGCGCCCGGTGACCCACAAGGCGTCCAGATGCAACAGCGGCCGCAGTTCGCGCAATACCGCCATCATTCCGCCCGCTTTGTGGAAATCCTCCATGTAGTGCTGGCCGGAAGGTTTCAGATCCACCAGCACCGGGGTCTCCCGGCTCATGCGATCAAATCCATCGAGGCTGATGCCAATGCCCAGACGGCCCGCAATCGCCGTCAGATGGATAATGCCGTTCGTCGATCCCCCAATGGCCAGCAGTACGCGCAAGGCGTTTTCGAAGGCTTGGGGAGTCAGGATTTTGTCCGGCGTCAAGCGTTGCTCGGCGATTTTGACGGCCTGTACGCCGGTCTGTTCCGCCAGGCGAATCCGATCGGCCGTGACCGCGGGAGCGGAAGCCCCTCCCGGCATCATGATGCCCAGCGCTTCGGCCAGGCAGGCCATGGTACTGGCCGTCCCCATCACGGAACAGGTGCCGACGCTGGCGACCAACTGGCTGTTCACCTCGTCAATTTCAGCGGCCTCCATTTGTTCGCTGCGGAAAATCCCCCAGTAACGGCGGCAGTCGGTGCAGGCGCCGACGCGCTGCCCGCGATAGGCCCCCGTCAGCATCGCTCCCGTGACCAGCTGAATGGCGGGAATGCCGGCGGCCGCGGCGCCCATCAGCTGCGCCGGAACATTCTTGTCGCACCCGCCGATCAACACCACCGCATCCATGGGCTGCGCACGAATCATTTCCTCGGTATCGATCGACATCAGGTTGCGCAGATACATGGACGTCGGGTAGGCAAAGCTCTCGTGCAGCGAAATCGTAGGAAACACCAGGGGCAGGGCGCCCGCCAGCATTACTCCGCGCTTGACGGCTTCGATGAGTTGCGGCGCGTTGCCGTGGCAGGGATTGTACTCGCTTCCCGTGTTGATCACGCCCACAATCGGACGCGCCAGTACGTCATCCGTGAATCCCGCGCCCTTAATGAAGGCTTTGCGCAAAAAAAGTGAAAACTCCTCGTCCCCGTAGCTGGTCAGGCCTTTGCGGAGACCCTTCTGGTCGTGATTGGTAGCCATATCAGATCAGTACCGCCGCAGGGTTCGCTTGTCAAATCGGCTTTGCCGTGGCGGATTGCGGTTGTTGTCAATTCCGTGTTCGAGGCCCATAATGCAAGGCAACCATTTTCAACCAGAACTGCAAGCCAGAAACGCTCGGCGATTGGAGGCGCAATGGACCAGGTCAATGAAAAGCAGGTCATGACCAAGATATTCTGGCGGCTCACGCCGCTGATGGTGTTTCTGTACATCATCTCGTACATCGACCGGGTAAACGTTGGTTTTGCCGCGTTGACCATGAACAAAGACATCGGGCTCGATGCGTATACCTTTGGATTGGGAGCGGGCATCTTCTTTTGGGGGTATCTCATTTTTGAGATTCCGAGCAACTTGATCATGACTAAGGTTGGCGCTCGCCGATGGATCGCCCGCATCCTGTTCAGTTGGGGCCTGGTGGCTTGCGCCATGGCCTGGGTGCAGGGACCGAGAAGCTTCCTGACCATGCGCTTCATCCTGGGCGTGGCCGAAGCAGGGTTTTTCCCGGGAGTGATTCTCTACTGGACGTATTGGTTTCCGGCGCGCTACCGGGCACGAATTATTTCCTATTTCATGCTGGGAATTCCGCTTTCGTTTGGCTTCGGGGGACCGATTTCGACCGGGATCATGCATCTTTTCGAGGGAACCCTCGGCCTCAAGGGTTGGCAGTGGCTCTTTATCCTGGAGGGAGCGCCAGCGATAGTGCTGCCCGTCCTGGTACTGTTGGTTCTGCCGGATAAGCCCAAGGACGCAAAGTGGCTCACCGACTCGGAAAAGCGTTGGTTGGACCATGAACTGGAAGCGGATCGGGAAAAGATTGCGGTCAAAAAGACCGAGCACGCCGTCGGGCGCAGCCTGATGAACCCTATGGTCTGGGTGCTATGCCTGCTTTACTTTGCCCGCACCGGCTGCAATTACGGCCTGGGATTCTTTATGCCGCAAATCATTAAGGCCCAGGGCTACTCGAACCTGCAAACCGGTTGGATCATGCTCGTTCCCTATGTCATCGGATGCATAGCCATGCTGGCCTTCGGCTGGAGTTCCGACCGCCGCAAGGAGCGGAGATGGCATTTGACCATCGCTTTCCTGATCATTGTGGCCGGCTTATGGGGAGCTGGGGCACTTGGACCGACGACCGCCTCCCTGGTTTTGCTCTGCGTCGCCAGCATTGGAATTAACGGCAGCAATCCGCCGTTCTGGCCGCTGCCATCCGCTTATCTGACCGGGCCGGCCGCTGCCGCAGGCATTGCGCTGGTCAACTCGGTGGGGAATCTTGGCGGTTTTGCCGGCCCGTTCATCATCGGTACGGCCAAGAAGTGGACCGGCGGGTTCTCGGGCGGTCTCTATGGGCTTGGATGTCTAGGTCTTATGGGCGCGATTGTCACCTTGATCACGATCAAGCCGAAGCGCGAGGCTTCGAAAGCAGGGGCGGAAGGTAAAACTGAGGCGGTGACATCGCGATAGCTGCGAAATGACAACACCTACCACCGAGACACAGAGCCACAGAGAAGACCAAGAGATATTTGGATCTCAGCGCAGTCCGCTGACTGAAGAGATTATTGCTGTCGCTTGGGACACAAGGAATCGTAAGACTCTCTTTTATGATTAGCTCTCTCTTTGTCTCTGTGTCTCTGTGGTAGGTTTTTTAAGTGCTAAGTTCTTTCCGGGATAAGGGGCGAGCAGAGGTACCGCTGCCCGGTGCGGTCTCTGCTGTTGGCACCGAGGCGGAAGCCGCAGACGCAGCCCAGCCTTCTTCCGCTTGCCTTTGGGACAGCCAGCGTCGCAGGCGCTGTGAGTCGGCCTGATCCATGGCCGCAAAGCGTAGCCCGGCGCGGCCCGAGGGGTCAGCCCATACCATCTGGGCGCGCGCAGAAAAAGCGTCTCCCAGCTCCGGAATCGCGAACGCCAGGGTCAAGCTGCCGGCGAACAGGAAAGGATCCTTTATCCCTTCGATTGCCATCCCCCCGCTACTGATATTGACGGAGGTTACGACCTGTTCGCCATGGCGGGAAACGATGGTTACCGGCACCGCCAGGGAAGCGCGGAAGTACTGTTGCTCGCGTTCGCCAAGCGCCCCCAGGTTGTGGGTTTGATTTTCGATCCGATACTGCTTGAGCTTCCGGCTCAAGGTGCGGCGCGAAATTCCTAGTTGCTCGGCCGCCATGCCCTGGTGTCCGGCGGTGCGCGCCATAGCCCGCACAATCGCCTGTTTTTCCAGTGCCTCCAGATCCGCCGGGCTCTCGTGTTCCGCCGCCGCTGCCGGCAACTCGCGCGCGGCGCCCGCGCTAGGCGTGCACAAGATCTCCGCCGGCAAATCGGACAACGAGATTTCATCGCCGGCCGCGCTGATGGCCGCTTGCAGCATTACATTTCTAAGTTCCCTTACATTTCCCGGCCAAAGATAGGACTGCAACAAGTCGATCGCGCCATAGGACAGCCGCAAGCCCGGCCGGGTCTGCTCTAAAAAGTATTGCGCCAGGGCCACTACATCTTCCGTACGCTCCCGCAGGGGTGGGATGTGTAATTGCAGTTGGCTCAAACGGTGGTACAGGTCACTGCGAAATCTGGCGTGTTTCACCGCCTGGTCCAAAGGTTGATTAGTGGCGGCTATAATCCGCACATCCACGGCGATTTTGTGACTGCCCCCCAGGCGGTAGTAAGGAATACCATCCAAAACCCGGAGTAGCTTGACCTGAACCCTGGGCTCCAGTTCTCCCACCTCGTCCAGGAAGAGCGTACCTTTGTCGGCCAGTTCAAAAAGCCCGGGCTTTCCCGCATCTGCGCCGCTGAAGGCGCCTTTTTCGTAGCCGAACAACTCGCTTTCTACCAAATGCTCCGGTAAAGCGGCGCAGTTTACGTCCACCCAGGGCCGGTTGGCGCGCAGGGATTGGGCATGCACCGCCCGGGCAATTAACTCCTTGCCCGTACCGGTCTCACCGGTGATGAGGACGGCGGCATTGCGCGGCGCCACCCGCGTCACCATGGACATCAATGCGTTCATGCTGGGACTGCAAATGACTGCGTCCATCTCATGAACCCGAATCATTCTTGCGGTTGCGGCCATGGCGTGGTCCAGCTTGCGCCTTTCTTCGCTTACGGCTTCGCCGGGCTAACCGGGCGTCAGGAAAGATGCGACATTTTGTCCTCTTCGCGCTCTCCGGTTGGGACAAATTGGCTCACCCGGTTGGCATTACCATGCCCTACCTGCGCGTATGCAACAAGTTACATTGGTCACCGGTATGGCCTTATCCCTGCTATTTCCCTCGTAGCGACGAACACTCGAGGAGAATCCGTGAGGAAAGCGTCAAAGCTTTACTTGGTTCTGACCGCGGTTTTGGGCATGATTCTGGCCCTGGTGTCGTTCAACAGTTGGCATTCCAAGGATTATCTCTGGTTCACCGTAAACTTAGGACTGGCGCTGGCCGTGGTGGCGCTAAGTTCTTACTATCTGTATTCCGTCCAGCTCCAAAAGAGAAAGCGGCTGGCGGAAGAAATCGCGGCGCTCCATCTGCGCACCATTGAAGCCCTGGCGATAGCCATCGAGGCGAAGGATCACAGCTCTCGCGGCCACCTGCAGCGCGTGCGCATTTTCGCTACCGAAATCGGCAAAGAACTGGGCTTGAGCCCGACAGAACTGGAGGCCTTGAAAGCGGCGGCCATTTTGCATGACATCGGCAAGCTGGCGGTGCCGGAACACATCACCGGCAAGCCCGGACCGCTAACCCCCGAAGAATTTGAAAAAATGAAGATCCATCCCAGCGTGGGAGCAGAAATATTACAACGGGTACGGTTTCCCTATCCGGTCGCGCCGATCGTGCGCGCCCACCACGAGCGATGGGACGGTTCCGGCTATCCTCACGGGTTGGCCGGCGAAACCATTCCCCTGGGCGCGCGCATCCTCTCGGCGGTGGATTGCTTCGACGCGCTGGCTTCCGAGCGCCAGTACCGGCTGGCCTTGTCTTTGGACGAGGCGATGCAATACGTGGTTGCGAACGCCGGCAAAGAGTTTGATCCCACCGTGGTCGAGATTCTAAAGCGCCGTTATGAGGAACTGGGGCAGTTGGCCGTGCAACATGCTTCGGAAGAGATGCAGGGCCGGCTCGGGATCAAAACGGGAGCGGAGACACCCCTCGCCGGCCTGGCCGAATCGGGGACCAGGATCGTCGAGAAAAATCTCGATTTCCAGGCCTCGATCGCCGCGGCCCGGCAGGAAGTCCAGATGTTGTTGGAACTGACGCAAGATCTGGGAAATTCCCTGAGCCTGGAAGACACGTTGTCGGTGGTTTCGACCCGCCTGCAGAAGCTGGTTCCCTACGATTCGATTGCCATCTGGATTCAGGACGGTGATGTACTGATCCCGCGGCACGTGAATGGCAAGAACTTCCGTTTGTTTTCCTCCCTGGAAATCCCGCTTGGCCAAGGCCTGTCCGGATGGGTGGCTCAGAATGCCGAGCCGATCCTCAATGGCAATCCCTCGGTAGAGCCTGGTTACCTGAACGACCCGACGCGCTTCAGCACTTTGCGTGCGGCCTTGTCGGTTCCACTCGAGGGACTGGGTGGGGTAATTGGCGCCCTGACGCTATACCGCGCGGAAACCGATGCTTTCAGCCGCGACCACCTGCGCATCCTGCTGGCGATCAGTTCCAAGATCGCGCTTTCGATTGAGAATGCGGTCAAGTTCCAACAAGCGCAGACCTCCGCTACCACCGATTATCTGACCGGGCTGCCCAACGCCCGTTCGCTTTTCTTGCACTTAGACCGGGAACTGGCGCGCTGTAAACGCACCGGCGCGGCGCTGGCCGTCATGGTGTGCGATCTGGACCGTTTCAAACACATTAATGACGTTTACGGGCACCTGGAAGGCAATAAGGTATTACGCGCGTTTGCCCATAACCTGCAGGAGAACTGCCGGGAATACGATTACGTGGCCCGCATGGGGGGCGACGAATTCGTGATCGTAGCCCCGGGACTGGCCCCGGAGGCGGCCAGGCACAAAGCTGCCCTCATCAACAGTCTGGCCGTGCAGGCGGGACGCGGGGTGTGCAGCAAGGGCACGCTTTCCGCCAGCATCGGCGCGGCCTTCTTCGTCACCGACGGCGCCGATGCGGAACAATTGCTGGCCGTGGCGGATCGCCGCATGTACTCCGCCAAACGCATGCATCAGGCCCGGCCGGGGGACAGACAACAACTGGAGCTCGGCCTGGCCCAAGGAGTGGCACTGGTAAATTAGGCGGCCGCCAATTCGGGAACTGAGGGGCGCCCGGGGCGTTTGCCGGGAGCGGCTAAGAGGCGTTCTGGTATTTGCGTCCGGTCCCTCCTCAATACCGGTCAGTTAAGAACGCCAGGCGGCTACGAGCGAAAAAGAAACTCCGGGTCATCCTGAACGGAAGCGAAGGATCTGCTTCTTTTTAGTTCCTCACGCCTTAACTGAACGGTATTGGGGCCCTCCTCCGCGAATCACGAAATCTGTTTCCCGACACACCGCTTTTGCCGCCCCGGCAGAACCGCGGTTGCAAACCCGGTCTGCTTAACTCACCTCGCGCCGGGCGTTGCCGGCCTGGGCGGCACTCCCTCGGCAGTCGTCGCGGCTCGCCTTTTGTTTTGCCCGGAGCACTGGCGCGCATTTAGAATCCGACACATAGCACGCAAAGCCAAGGAAGGCTTCCTGGTTGCTGTTGTATCCGCACGATAGCCAGGACGGCGACTTTGCACGAGACGACAATCTTCCGCGTATGCACGGACAAGAATCATGAGTGAACAGATCAGTGTTGGCATGAAGGTGACGCAGTTGAGGGAATCCCGCTCCTTGAGCCGGGAACAGTTGGCGGAGCGTAGTTCGCTGCCGCTTCAGCTTATCGAACAAATTGAGACCGATGGACTGATCCCGGGCCTTTCTCCGCTGCTCAAGATCGCCCGGGCGCTCGGGGTGCGTCTGGGCACCTTTCTGGATGGCGAGGAGCAGACAGGTCCGGTGATCACGCGCAAGAATCGCCTGGCCAAGGCGCCGCGCTTCGCGGGCGGTACGCGTGCGGATCGCGCGGGCATGGACTTCCACGCGCTCGCGCCGGGCAAGACCGGACGTCACATGGAGCCTTTCCTGGTGGACGCCCATCCGGATGCGGACGTACAGCTCTCCAGCCATGAGGGCGAGGAACTGCTCTATATTCTCGAAGGCCGCGTGGAGGTGCTCTACGGGAAGGAGTCCTACACGCTCGAGGCAGGCGATAGCATCTACTACGATTCGGTGGTACCTCACCAGGTTCGGGCCGTAGAGGCGCCCGCGAAGCTCCTAGGCGTAGTTTACGCACCATTCTGATCGCGGAGTATTCATGCCGGAATTTACCGAACAGACGCTTGGCGGTTTACTGGAAAGCCAGGCGGAACAACATCCCGACCGTGAATTCATCGTCTACGCGGATCGCGATCTGCGCTGGACCTACAAGACCTTCAACGCCCGGGTGGACGCCATGGCCAAGGGATTTCTGGCCATGGGAGTGAAGAAGGGCGATCACGTGGGCATCTGGGCCACCAACGTGCCGGACTGGTTCACCGTCTTCTTCGCCACGGCGAAGATCGGAGTCGTTGCCGTCACTGTCAACACGAACTACAAGCTGCACGAGCTGGAATACTTGGTGAAGCAGTCGGACATCACGACCCTGTGCCTGGTGGATGGCTGCAAGGACAGCGATTACGTGCAAATGGTCTACGAACTGGTGCCCGAGCTGAAGGACTCGCAGCGCGGCCAGTTGCAGAGCGAGAAGTTCCCCTGCCTGAAAAACGTGGTCTTCCTGGGGCCACAAAAACATCGCGGCATGTTCAATACGGCCGAGGTGCTGCTGCTGGGCGAGAACGCGGACGACGCTGCCCTGGAAGCCATTCGCCCTACGCTGCACTGCCACGAAGTCATCAACATGCAGTACACCTCGGGCACGACGGGCTTCCCGAAGGGCGTGATGCTCACGCACTACAACATCGTGAACAACGGCTATTCGATCGGCGAGTGCATGAAGTTCACGGGGGATGACCGGCTCTGTTTAACGGTGCCGCTCTTCCATTGCTTCGGGATGGTGCTGGCCCTGCTGGCCATCGTCAGCCATGGCGCCACCCTGGTGGTCTGCGAGAACTTCGATCCGCTGCTGGTGCTGGCCTCGGTGCATAAGGAACGCTGTACCGCCCTGCACGGTGTGCCCACGATGTTTATCGCCGAGCTGAACCATCCCATGTTCAAGATGTTCGACCTCAGTTCGCTGCGGACGGGCATCATGGCGGGCTCGCCCTGTCCCATCGAGATCATGCGTCGCGTGGTGAACGAGATGCACATGTGCGATATTACGTCCGTGTATGGCCTCACGGAAACCTCTCCGGGCATGACCCAATCCCGCGCCGACGATCCCCTGGAAGTCAAGGTGGGCACCGTGGGCCGCGAGCTGCCGGGCATCGAGGTGAAAGTCTGGAACCCCGAGACCCTTCAGGATTGCGCGATCGGCCAACCCGGCGAGATGTGCTGCCGTGGATACAACGTGATGAAGGGGTATTACAAGCTGCCCCAAGCCACGGCCGAGGTGATCGATGCCGATGGCTGGCTGCACTCCGGCGATATCGGGATCAAGGACGAGAACGGCAATTACCGCATCACCGGGCGGATCAAGGACATCATCATCCGCGGCGGCGAGAACATCTACCCCAAGGAAGTTGAGGATTTCCTCTACCAGATGCCCCAGATCAAGGATGTGCAGGTGGCGGGCGTGCCTTCGGAGAAATATGGGGAGGAAGTTGGCGCCTTCGTCATTCTGAAGGAGGGGCAGCAGCTCACCAGCGAGGAAGTCCGCGATTTCTGCCGTGGTCAGATCGCACGCTTCAAGATTCCGAAATATGTCTTCTTCGTGGAGAGCTTCCCCATCACCGGCAGCGGCAAGATCCAGAAGTTCAAACTGCGCGAGATGAGTCTGGGGTTGTTGGAGAAATACGGCTACACGCGGACCTAGCGCGAAAACAGAGTTGATATGTTCCAGCGAGGGGTGGAAGCGCCGGGCTTCACAGGCTGCGGAAAAAATCGGTTTTGTATCAGCACGACTATTGTGCCGTACGGGGACACAAGAACTTCGGGGCGTCAACCCGGCGCCCCCCTTGCAACCTTCAGAAGCAAAAAATCCCTACCCAATGTCTGTCATTCCGAGCGCCGCGCCCAGAACGACGTGGCCAGTTGCCACTCAACCGCAGGGCGCGGGGCGAGGAACCCATGTATTTCGGCCCTATATGGCGTGGCCATTTCTGGCGACCGAGAGATCAAGGGCTACACCCCTTAGCGTCTGGCAGCCGAAAATCATGTCTAAACGAGAATTTTTCCGCAGCCTCTTCAGCCCGGCGAATATGGTAACGGAAGAGAGGGCCTTCAGGCCCGGTGTTCAATCCCGGGGCTGAAGCCCGGTTCTTCCACCGGGATACAGCAACTGTATTTTTGCTCTAGGAGCATCGAAGCACAGGGCCGCGTCTTCTGGGTTGCAGTTTCCGATTTTCTCGGACGCCCCCGTGTGTATTTCCTGCTCCACCTGATTCGGTGGTGGTGTTCTTTTCTCTGCCACATTTGCACAGTGCCGCGCTTTTCACGACGGCGATGGCCCTGATCGGTTTGTGCTGTGGCGGCGGGTTCGGCACCATGCCATCGTTTACGGCCGATTTCTTCCGAGATTCATGGGCGGGATTTATGGATGGATACTGCTGGCATGGGGAGCTGGTGCGATTCCTTCGCCGATTTTGATCGCTCGTGTCCGGCAGACGACAGGACAGTACACCACCGCGATTCACATCATCGCGATCGTGATGCTTTGCTCACTCGTTTTGCCACTCATCGCAAGGCCTCCAAGACGCGAGCCGGGGAAACCGGTCAGCATCACCGAGCGGCAGGCCGCGTAGCGCACACGTCAACTCGGGCCGGCCATCCGGCCCGAAAACAAACCGCAGCGGATGGGGCTGTCACAGCAAGCAGCCTTACGCTGCCTTCTCGGTTTGTGATTTCGCTTGATGCACGATCACTTCGCCGGTCATCACTTCAGGTGGACTTGGAACAAGCGACGCGAGGCTCTTCCGGACCCAATCGGCTGCCGCTCGGACGGATCCTTCTGCTCCGGCACGGTCTGTAAACACGTTGACGGAAAACATCTCGTTTTCCCCAGCGGATGTCCAGAAATACTCCACAAAACCCGGCAGTTTGCTAATGATGGGGACAAAACCCTCCTGAACCCGACGCGTAACCTTGGCGGTGGATTGCGGCGGTACCTTATAGCGACGTATGGTCACGTACATGCCAGTGCTCCTCTTTGCGTTGCTCGGCTATATGCCTTTAGTCTCCCCATTACTTATGCCGCATGAGGAGCAAAGGTTGTACAAGGCGCATAGATCTCTCACAAATTCCCGGAGCCGGTGGTGAACCGAGCGCGAAGTGTTGTCCCTTCCTGTCTGCGGGGCAGGCTATGCGTAAAAAAGGGGAAGCGCCCGGATGAGGGTCGCCACCTTGAGGCCCGAGACGACGGAACCAAGATAGAGAGATATTCCCGCCGGGGGGACGAGCAGTCCGATAGCCAGATTGGCCGCCATGATCACTCCGAAATGAATGGGGCTGTACCCTACGCTGGTGGCCAGGGGCAGGAGCAACGGCATTATCACAATAGCGGAAGATCCTGACATGCCGCCGAATTTTGGAGGAAGAAGTAGTTTACTTGGTAAAATCCTGGCGACATAAATGAGCAAGTCGTTGGCCAGGCACAAAACGAGGACTCTATCCATAACCCAGGAAGGACATTTTATGGATTACTTTCAACTGAGCCGGACCGATCTGCGGGTATCACGGGTCTGCTTTGGCACGATGACATTCGGCAAGCCAGTCGATCAGCCCACCGCCGATCGCATGATCGAGCGGTGCATGGCCGCCGGAATTAATTTTTTTGACACCGCCAACGCCTATCAGCTCGGGGGAGCCGAAGGCATGCTGGGCCATGCCCTCCGCGGCAAGCGCAAAGCAGTGATCTTGGGAACCAAGGTTCAGCACAAAATGGGCCAAGGAGCGGACGAGGGCGGCCTCTCGAAACGAGCTATTTTCCGCGCGGTTGACGATAGCCTGCGCCGCCTGCAGACGGATTATCTCGACCTCTACTACTTGCACCAACCGGATTACGGCGTGCCGATAGAAGAGTCCCTGGAAGCGATGAACGCCCTGGTAAGACAAGGGAAGATCCGGCATATCGCTACGTCTAACTATGCGGCTTGGCAGGTCTGCGAGATGTATTGGATCGCGGAGAAGAACAATTATCAGGCTCCGGCTATCGCCCAGCCCATGTACAGCCTGGTCGCCCGGGGCCTCGAGCAGGAGTTCCTGCCCATGGCTAAGCGCCTGGGAGTTTCGACGATTGCCTACAACCCGCTCGCGGGCGGATTGCTTTCCGGGAAACATGATCTCAACAAGGTCACTCCCGGTAGCCGTTTCGATGCCGCATTCTGGGGTAAAGGGCTATATAAGGATCGTTACTGGAATCCGCAGTCGTTTCACGCGGTGGAACAGTTGAAGAAGGTGGCGGCCGACGCTGGCCGTTGTCTTCCCAGCCTGGCTTTCAACTGGTTGCTGCACCACACGGCCAGCGACGGTTTCGTCCTGGGCGCCTCCCGCATGGAGCAATTGGAAGAAAATCTCAAAGCCTGCGAGGAAGGGCCGCTTTCTCCGGAGACCGTGAAAGCCTGTGATGCCGTGTGGGAAGAGTTCCGCGGGCCAGTCCCGATCTACAACCGGTGAGACCCAAAATAGTTTCCGGTTTCCAGTTCGGAAGATACTCGCTGCTGGCGAGACCCGCTGGAACCAGGAAAACTGGAAACCTTGCATTTTTCTCGCCGCTGCCTCCTTCAGCAGACACTTACCTTTATAAACATTTTATGCCGCTTTTACGGGGATTTTACGGGTTTGAGCGTCCAATGAAGGGAGGTTGGGCCGCGGAAGTTGGGAAGCAAGTGTGAACGTGACTGATCGGGGTTGGCGGGTTCACTTATTCGCTCGCGCCCGCGGCAAAACCGGGGTGGCCACGGAGCAGCCAGCCGTCCAAAGAGCTTCTGTGGTCGCCCAAGAGAACGCTGCGCCAGCGTTCAGGCGTGAGGTTACGGAGTAGCGCATGTTTGTGCTCTGGATGCTGATCGCCGTAGGGAGTGCGGCAATCATACTGGTCCTCGCCCTCGTCGTCGATTCTGTCATCGCTGAGAAACCCAGGGTTCAGGTCAGCCTCAGCAATGACGGCAACGCCGCTCCGGAAGGGACAAACCTGGCGGGCAGTATGGCGGACGACAAGGGGACAAAGCGCGCAAGCGCTTAGGAGCGGTTCAGAAACATATGCCAACTACGCAAGAGATTTCTGCCGAGGAACTGGCGAAACTTTTTTATAGCTATCACGAGAGCCTGGCAACGGATTTTGCGTGCGCGCCGGAAGGCGACGGCCGCGCCTCGTGGGAACTGGCCCCGCGCAACGAGCGCAAACTCATGGTCGCTACGGCGCGGCGGGTGCTGTTGGAATTGTCGGAAAGACACCCGGGCGCGACCATCGCGCCGCCGGCAGCGACCACCGCCGCGTCCTCATCCCGGGCAACGCGGCCCACCGGAGGAGAAAAGCCGGCCGGGCGCCGTGGCAGTGTAACGCTGGGAGAAGAGGGAAAAGAGTGTGGTTGCTGAGAACCGGGCCGGCTAGGCGCCGGGCACAATGTTGAAGCGAGGGTGGGATGGGGGCTTTGAAGTTGAACCGGGTGTGGGGCAGCATCCGCGCGCGGCTGTATCGGCCGGCACGACCTGCTGAACCGGAAGAAGGGATCGAGGCGGGAGATTTCCGCATCGATCTGCGCAGGCGCAGCGCCCAACTTCGGGGCCAGACCTTACCGCTGACCACCGCCGAATTTGACCTGCTGGTCTTTTTAATCCGCCATCCCAAAAAGATCATCAGCACGCACACCCAGCTCGTGACCCGCTGGGGCGACACTCAGGTCCGGCAGACCGAATTTCTCCGTGTGCTGCGCGAACTCAGCAGGAAACTCGAGGGCAATAGCTCGTCCCCGCGCTACATCCGTACCGAGCCTTGGATTTGCTACCGCTTCAATCCGGGCAAGTGAAGTCAATTTTGAATTTCGAATTTTGATTTGTGATTTTGCGGCCCGTGCCGCTTATTTCTCACCCCGAAACTGACAGACACGACTGACGACCCCCACCGATCAGCCGTGAAGTCCAGTGTTTACGAATTTTTTATGCACTCTTTATCCAAACTTTATGGCGCAGCGAATCCAATAGCTTGGAAGGCTGAGCAGACGGTCTGTGCAGCCGGCCTTGCAGCATCAGGAGAGCGGTTATGCAAGATTTGGCTTACATATCTATAACGCTCGCATTTTTCGTTTTGTCGATCGCGTACGTGCATTTCTGCGATCGCATGAGATGAGGTTGGAGCCATGCATCTTGAATCGATCATCATGCTCACAGTCAGCGTGCTGATGGGTGTCTACCTGTTGTACGCCCTGTTATACCCGGAGAAATTCTGATATGACCGCCAATGGATGGTTTCAGATCGCGATTTTCTTCGTGCTCGTCCTGGCGGTGACCAAGCCGCTCGGCGCCTTCATGACGCGGGTCTTTAATCGCGAACGTACTTTCCTGGATCCCGTGCTGCGGCCTGTCGAGCGGGCGATTTACCGGCTGACGGCCGTCGATGAGAACCACGAGATGCGGTGGACGGAATACGCCTTTGCGGTGTTGTTGTTCAGCGCCGTCTCCATGGTGGTGCTCTACGCCCTCATGCGCCTGCAGGGCCACCTGCCGTTTAATCCGCAGAAACTGGGGGCGGTAGCCAGGGACGGGGCTTTCAATACCGCGGCTTCCTTCACGACCAATACCAACTGGCAGTGGTATGTGCCGGAAGTCACGATGAGTTATCTGTCGCAGATGGCGGGGCTGGCGTATCACAACTTTGTTTCCGCCGCGACCGGTATTGCTTTAGCCATAGCCTTCATCCGCGGAATTGCCCGCCGGCAGATGGAGACGCTCGGCAACTTCTGGGTCGATCTGGTTCGCGGCTGTCTCTGGGTGCTGCTGCCCATCTCGATCGTTGGCGCCCTGGTCCTGGTGTGGCAAGGCGTCCCGCAGAACCTGAAGCCTTACGACACGGTGAAGCTGGTCGAGCCTATGCAGGTGCCCAAGGTTGACGCGAACGGTAAACCCGTGCTGGGACCCGACGGCAAGCAATTGATCGATACCGTCACCGAACAAACGGTTGCGCAGGGTCCGGTAGCTTCACAGGAGATCATCAAGGAGCTTGGCACCAACGGAGGCGGCTTCTTTAACGCCAACAGCGCTCATCCCTATGAGAATCCCACGCCGTTATCCAACCTGGTCGAGATGCTCAGCATTTTCGCCATTGGCGCCGGCCTCACCTACACCTTGGGCCAGATGGTTGGATCGCAACGCCATGGCTGGGCGGTGTTTGCCGCAATGGCCATACTGTTTCTGGCGGGAATCGTAACCACGTATTGGGCGGAGTCGCACAAGAATCCGTTGCTGCCGAACGCCAACTATGAAGCCAGCGCCATGCAGGCTGGCGGCAACATGGAAGGCAAGGAGGTACGCTTCGGCATTGCCAATTCCGCACTTTGGGCGACGGTCACGACGGACACGAGCTGCGGCGCGGTCAACAGCATGCACGATTCCTACCTGCCGCTGGGCGGCATGGTGCCGCTGGCCAACATGATGCTCAGCGAAGTGGTGTTTGGCGGCGTTGGCTCCGGAATGTACGGGATGATTATCTTTATTATCCTGTCCGTCTTTATTGCCGGGCTGATGGTGGGCCGCACGCCGGAATATGTGGGGAAAAAGATCGAGGCTTACGACGTCAAGATGGCCATGCTGGTGGCGCTCATCTTCCCGCTTATCATTCTGGCCTTCACCAGCATATCGGTGCTGTATCCCTACGGTACCAACAGCATTGCCAACCCGGGACCGCATGGCTTCAGCGAAATTCTTTATGCCTTCACCGAGGGTGCGGCCAACAACGGCTCCGCTTTTGCCGGACTTAACGCCAACACCCTTTGGTACAACCTGGCCATCGGTTTCACCATGTTGCTGGGGCGTTTCTGGATGAAGATCCCAATGCTGGCCATTGCCGGCAATCTGGTGCGTAAGAAGTCGGTGCCGCCTTCAGTCGGCACGTTCCCGGTCACGACACCGTTATTCACCGTGCTGCTGATTGGCGTAATCCTGATCGTAGGGGCGCTAACCTTCTTCCCGGCACTCAGCCTGGGACCGATCCTGGAACACCTGTTGATGAATGCAGGCAAAGTTTTTTAAGGACTAGCAGATATGGCATCGAAGCAAAAAGCGGTTTGGGAATGGAAAATCGTCCGTCGCGCGATCCTGGACTCATTTGTCAAGCTGAATCCGCGCACCATGATGGCCAATCCCGTCATGTTTGTGGTGGAAGTAGGCAGCGTGATCACCACGGTGCTGCTGGTCCGCGGGGGAACGGCTTTCAAGTTCAATTTGCAGATCACGTTGTGGCTGTGGTTCACGGTCCTGTTCGCCAATTTTGCGGAAGCCATGGCGGAGGGGCGCGGCAAAGCGCAAGCCGATACCCTGCGCAAGGCTCGGGCGGAGACCGTAGCCAACCGCTTGCTGCCCGACGGGCAGATTGAGCACGTCCCCAGCTCGAATCTGCGCGCGGGCGACCTCACCATCGTGTCGGCGGGCGAGTTGATCCCTTCCGACGGCGAAATCATCGAAGGCGTGGCTTCCGTGGACGAGTCGGCCATCACCGGCGAATCGGCGCCGGTGATCCGCGAATCGGGTGGCGACCGCTCGGCGGTCACCGGCGGCACCCGCGTTCTCTCCGATCAGATTAAGGTAAAGATCACCTCCAACCCCGGCGAGACCTTCCTGGACCGCATGATTGCCCTGGTGGAAGGCGCGGAGCGGCAGAAAACGCCGAACGAGATCGCGCTCAATATTCTGCTGGCCGGACTGACCATCATCTTTTTACTGGCGGTGGTGAGCTTGCAGCCCTTCGCGATTTACTCCGGCGCGCCGCAAACCGTCTTCGTACTGGTCTCCTTGCTGGTGTGCCTGATCCCCACGACCATTGGCGGGCTGCTCTCCGCCATCGGTATTGCGGGTATGGATCGCCTGATCCAGCACAATGTGCTGGCCATGTCGGGACGGGCGGTGGAAGCGGCCGGCGACGTTAATACGCTGTTGCTCGATAAGACCGGCACCATCACCCTGGGCAACCGGCAGGCCGTCAACTTCATTCCGGCGCCGGGGATTACCGTGGAAGAGATGGCGAATGCCGCCCAACTCTCTTCGCTCGCCGATGAAACGCCCGAGGGGCGTTCGATCGTCGTGCTGGCGAAGGAGAAGTACGGATTGCGCGGCCGGGAACTGGCTTCGCACGAAGCCCAATTTATCCCCTTTACCGCCCAGACCCGCATGTCCGGCGTCAACCTCAACGGTTTTCAAATCCGCAAAGGAGCGGCGGAGGCCATCGCCAAGTACGTGGAAGAGAATGGGGCGAAGCTGCCGCCGCAAGTGCAGGCTACGGTAGAGCAGATTTCGCGCTCCGGCGGCACGCCGCTGGTAGTGGCGGAAATGAAGCGGGGCGCCCTGGGTGTAATCGAATTGAAAGACATCGTCAAGGGCGGCATCAGCGAACGGTTCGCGCAATTGCGCGCCATGGGCATCAAGACGGTGATGATCACCGGGGACAACCCGCTGACCGCGGCCGCCATTGCCCAGGAAGCCGGCGTGGACGATTTTTTGGCGCAAGCCACTCCCAAAGACAAGATGGACCTGATCCGCAAGGAGCAGGCCCAGGGCAAACTGGTCGCCATGACCGGAGACGGCACCAATGACGCTCCGGCGCTGGCCCAGGCAGACGTCGGCGTGGCCATGAACACCGGCACCCAGGCCGCCAAAGAGGCCGGCAACATGGTGGATCTCGATTCCAATCCCACTAAGTTGATTGAGGTAGTCGAGATCGGCAAGCAGTTGCTGATGACGCGCGGCTCGCTGACCACCTTCTCCATTGCCAACGACGTGGCTAAGTACTTCGCGATTATTCCCGCCATGTTCGCGGGGACCTTCCCGGTGTTGAACGCGCTCAACATCATGCACCTGCAGACGCCCCAGTCGGCCATTCTGTCCGCCGTGATCTTCAACGCGCTGATCATCGTCGCGCTGATTCCGCTGGCGCTGCGCGGGGTGAAGTACCGGCCGCTAGGCGCGGCTGCGCTGCTGCGAAACAACCTGCTCATCTATGGAGTCGGGGGAATCATCATCCCCTTCGTGGGCATCAAGCTGATCGACTTAATCATTACCCGCATTGGACTGGCGTAGAGGAACGTTATGAAGAAGAATCTCCTGATTGCCGTGCTCATGACCGTGGTAACCACCATTCTGCTCGGCATCATTTATCCCCTGGTGGTCACTGGCATCTCCCAGGTGTTGTTCCCCGACAAGGCGAACGGGCAATTGATTCGGCGCAATGGCGTAGTGGTCGGCTCGCGCATTATCGGCCAGCAATTTACCGCGGCCGGATATTTTCACTCGCGGCCTTCGGCGGCGGGCAACGGCTACGATGCCGCAAATTCCGGCGGCTCCAATCTTGGACCCACCAACCAAAAGCTGATCGACCGGGTTAAACAAGACGTCGCGACATTGCGGGCCGAGAACCCGGGAACGCCGGTGCCGATCGACCTGGTAACCACTTCGGGATCCGGTCTTGACCCGGACATCTCTCCCGCGGCGGCGGATTTTCAGGTTCCGCGCATCGCGCGCGAACGCGGCATGACCCAGGACGAAGTGCGCCGCCTGGTCGAAGCACACACTACCGGCCGGCAGTTCGGCTTTCTGGGCGAACCGCACGTGAATGTGCTGGAGCTGAATCTGGCGCTCGATGCAGCTCATCCCTTGGCGAAGACCGCGTCGAAGTAATTGTGAATTTTGATTCCAGGCTGTCGCCTTGTCCCAACACCCAACACAGAACCGCAGAACCGCAGAACATGGCGGAATAAGGATTCCATACCCGGTTCTTTCTGCGGTTCTGCGCTTCTGCGTTGGGGTATTGAACCAAAATTCAAATTCGAAATTCAAAATTCGTTAACCTTCTAAAACTGGCTAAAGTCTTTGCCGTAGACTAATCTGTTCCGGGGTCTCTTCGTAATGAATCCGCTGAGCTCCGAACAGCTACAGGAAATCCTTTCCCGCGGGCAGTGGGACGAAGCCGCCGCGGCGCTGGAACGCGCTGGTCCCGCGGCCGCAGCGGCCGCCTTCCGCGATCTTCCTTACGAGCAGCAGGAAATGCTTTTCCGGCGCCTCTCCGTCAAGTTCGCGGCGCTGCTGCTTCCCCAGTTCCCTTATTACCACCAATACGTATTGCTGCATTCGCGGCCCCGCGAACTGCGGGCAATCGTCGACGGCATGGACCCCAACGACCGCATGCGCCTGTTCGACGAACTCCCCGAGGAGGCCTGGCGGCGTCTGATGGACGAGCTTGCGGCCGAGCCCGCCGCCCCGCCGGCGGAAGAAGGGCGGTCGACTGGGGTCGAGGGAACTGCGCCCAGCCCGCAGTTGCGGCCCGCGCCGGAAACCATTATCGAGGCCCGCGGCATCGAGAAGAGCTTTCAGCAGCCGGATGGCCGCCGGATTCAGATCGTCGCCCCGCTGAATCTGGCGATCGAATCGGACGCCATCACCGCGCTGTTGGGGCCTTCCGGCTGCGGCAAGTCCACGCTGCTGCGGATTCTTTCGGGACTGGCCATGCCCAGCGCCGGGGAAATTCTCTGGCACGGACAGCCGTTGCAGCAATGCAGCCCGAACTCGGCCATCGTGTTCCAAAGCTTTGCCCTGTTTCCCTGGCTTACCGTCCTCGACAACGTTGAGGCCCCGCTGCTGGCCCGCGCCGTGCCTCATACGGAACGCCATCACCGTGCCTTGCGCACGCTGCATACGGTGGGATTAAAGGGCTTTGAAACCGCGTATCCCAAGGAACTTTCCGGCGGCATGAAGCAACGGGTTGGTTTCGCTCGCGCCTTGGCCGTGGAGCCGGAAATCCTGTTCATGGACGAGCCCTTCTCGGCCTTGGACGTGCTTACGGCGGAGAACCTGCGCGGCGAACTGCTGGAGCTCTGGCTGGACAAGAAGATTCCTACCCGCAGCATTTTTCTGGTAACTCACAACATCGAAGAGGCGGTCTTGCTCGCCGATCGGGTAATCGTTCTGGGACGCAACCCGGCCAGAATTCGCGCCGATTTCCGCATTGCCTTGCCCCATCCCCGGGAGCGCAATTCGGCCGACTTTCTCCTCTATGTCGATTATGTCTATAAGGTCATGACCCAGCCGGAACTGGAACTGGCTCCCCCCTCTGGGCGGGCGCACCCGGCGAAAGCGCCGTACCAGATGCTGCCGCATGTGCGGCCCGGAAGCATTGCCGGCCTCCTGGAGCTGCTCCAAGACCGCGGCGGCAAGGAAGACCTCTATCACATCGCGGAAGAACTGCTGATGGAAGTCGACGATTTGCTGCCGCTGGTGGAAGCCGCCGGGCTTCTCGGCTTTGCCCATTCCGGGGAAGGCGATGTGGAGATGACGGCGGAGGGCCGGCAGTTCGTCGAAGCCGATATCGCCCGGCGCAAAGACCTCTTTCGCCAGGCCGCCCTGGCGCACGTGACGTTGCTGCAACAGATGAACAGCGCCATGGCGGGCAAGTCGGACCGCAGCATGCCTCTGGAATTCTTCCGCGATATTCTGGAAGAACATTTTTCCCGGCCGGAGATGGAACGTCAGCTGGAGACCGCACTGCATTGGGGCCGCTACGCCGAAATCTTCACCTATGATTCGGAGAACGACCGGGTGGTGTCCCACCAAGCTGGCGGCGTGGAAACGCTCGACGGAGAAGTTCGACCACACTGATGGCCAGCCAGATCAAGCGGCATACGCCTCGCGTTCCGCCCTGGGGATGGACTCCGGCAGGCGCCGCGTCTCTGCTGCGCGATTTACCGGTGGCCCTGGCCGGGCTGGCGCTGTTCTACGCGTTGTTGTCCTTCAGCCGTTATGGTCTGGGACCGGCGCAGGCGCAGCCGGAAATTCACCTTACGCCCGCGGCATTGCCGAAATATGCGCTGTTTTCCGTGGGGCGGCTCGCCGCGGCCTACTTCCTCAGCTTCTTTTTCACCCTCGCCTACGGCTACCTTGCCGCCTACAACCACAAGGCGGAGCGCGTGCTGATTCCGCTGCTGGACACGTTGCAGTCGATCCCCGTGCTTAGCTTTCTGCCCGGCGTCATGCTCTCCATGGTGGCTCTGTTTCCGAATCAGCAGTTGGGAATCGAATTGGGGGCAATTCTGCTGATCTTTACGGGACAGGTCTGGAACATGACGTTCAGCTTTTATTCCTCGCTCAAGAGCATTCCCGCCGAGATGCGGGAGGCCGCCAAGATCTACCGGTTCAACTGGTGGCAGAGGCTAATGCAAATGGAGCTGCCTTACGCTTCCATCGGGCTGATTTGGAACTCCATGATGTCGGTGGCCGGGGGCTGGTTTTTCCTGATGGCTTGCGAAATGTTCGTCCTGGGCAACCGCGACCTGCGTCTTCCCGGGCTGGGCTCCTATCTGCAAACGGCCGCCAATGCCGGGGATACGCGGGCCATTCTGTGGGGACTGGCAGCGATGGTGACGGTAATTGTATTGACCGACCAGCTGATCTGGCGCCCGATAATCGCCTGGGGCGAACGTTTCAAGTTCGAACAGGTCGAGGCGGCGGAAACTGCCCGCTCGCCGGTACTTACCTTTCTACGGCGTTCGCGCCTAGTGTCCATGGCGGCGCGCTATTCGGTTGCGCCACTGCGCGAGAGAGCAGGGTTGTATTTCGCCGCCAAACACGAAGCGACGCCTGGCGCCGCGAGAAAACGTCCTGCACTCCGCTGGGTGGGCCGGATCGTGCTGGCGCTGGCGCTGCTGGGTATCCTTTACGCGATGGTGAAGATCGCCGCTCTGGCGGCAGCCACGACCTGGCCGGAAGTGCGCGCGATTCTGCTGGGCGCGGGAGCCACTTTTTTGCGTGTGGAAGCCACCCTGTTGCTGGCGGCGCTGTGGACCATTCCTGCCGGCATGTACATCGGCTTGCGTCCGCGGGTGTCCGCCGTATTGCAGCCCGTCGCGCAAATCGCCGCCTCCATTCCGGCTACCGCGTTGTTCCCGGTCATCCTGCTGGTCTTGATTCGCTTGGGCGGAGGGCTGGGTATCGGCTCGATAGCGCTCCTGCTACTGGGAACCCAGTGGTACCTCCTGTTTAACGTCATTGCGGGAGCCTCCGCCCTCCCTACCGACCTGAAGGAAGTCTGTGAGGTCTTTCATTTCGGCCAGGCCGAGCGCTGGCGGAAACTGTTTCTGCCGGGAATCTTCCCTTACCTGATCACGGGCTTCGTAACCGCGTCGGGCGGGGCTTGGAACGCCAGTATCGTGGCTGAATATTTTCATTTCAAAGGCCAGACCTTATCTACTGTCGGGCTGGGAGCGGTGATCAGCCGGGCCACCGATAGCGGCAACTTTGGTTTGCTGCTGGCGGCAACCGTAGTCATGGCCGCTCTGGTTGTAACCATCAATCGCCTCCTGTGGCGTCCGCTCTACGGCCTGGCAGCCACACGATTCAAGCTGGAAACGTAACCCAGGTATGTAGCAGCTGCCGTCCCTTCGACGGAACTCAGGGCAGGCTCTCGGCGGCAGGCTGCGGGGACCACCGGTTAAATGTGGGTCCCCACCCTCCGCCCCGACGTTGGGCGGTGGGTGGGATCGCTGGATTTCATCCTGCTTGGGAAGGTTTCTTTCTTTCTGACATCTAAAGTACCCATCACCCATTTCAGCTCTGCAGCCCGCCGGGCGGGAGCCTGCCCTGAGTTCGGTCGAAGGGAAGCCGGCGCCACTTCCTCCTTTACGAAATTTTTATGGACTCTTTATACGAACCTTATGCCGGCCTATATCTAACCAGTTGAAGGCTGGTACTTAGATTGGTTAGCTGGATTCCAGCTTTGGGCCCCGCGGGCTTGAAGGAGGAGTTATGGGTGTCTTTGAAGATCGGGAACTTGCGTATCTGCGGCGTGGCGGGCCTAACTTACGAAACATGAAGCCATATCTTTTGGGCGGCGTTGTAGTTGTAGGCTTGCTGCTCTTCCTGCTGTTCGTCACACGCGTGACCCGCATCGACGCCGGCCATGTCGGCGTGGAGATCAACCTGGCGGGCAACCAGCGGGGCGCCTCCGAGATTCCGGTTCGCACCGGCTGGGTGGTGTACAGCCCGCTGCAAACCCAGATCATTCAGTTCCCCACCTTCGTGCAGACCGTGAAATGGACGAAGGATATTAACGAAGGCCATCCTGTCAATGAAGAGATGGGATTCAACTCAAAAGAGGGGATGGCGATTTTCGCGGATGTCTCCCTCTCTTACGCCATCGATCCGCAAAAAGCTCCAGATTTTTACGTTAAGTATCGCATCAGCGATCTTGACCTCTTCACCCACGGCATTTTGCGCGATATCGTGCGCAATTCGCTGAACGAAGTCGCCTCTACCTATGCCGTGGAAGACATCTACGGAGAACACAAAGCGGATTTTCTGCACAAAGTGCAGCTCCTGATCGAGCAGAAAGTAGCGCCCGTCGGCGTCAGCCTTCAGCAATTCGGTTTCATCGGCGCGCCCCGCGTGCCTACCGTGATCGCCGACTCCATTACCGCCAAGGCCCAGGCCATCCAGGAAGCGGAGCGGGCGCGCAATGAACTGGCCACTACCCAGGCTGAAGCCGCCAAGAAAATCGCTCAGGCCGAAGGCGAAGCCAAGTCCCTGGTCACCATCGCCAAGGGAGAAGCCGATGCCAACCGCATCCGGCAATCGTCGCTGACCCCGCAACTGCTGGAACTGCGCCGCATCGAGAACAACCGCGCGCTGATCGACAAGTGGAATGGACAACTGCCCAGCGTGCAAACCGGGCAAGGCGGCGGACTCATCTTGCAAATGCCCCGCCCGCAGTAGCTTTGCCCCTTACGAAACGGATGCTGCTAAAAGAATTGTATTTCGTCATTCCTACCCACCGCCTGCGCGAGGTGGGTGAGACCGTCAAACAGTACGACGACCATTTCTGGCGCAACGGGCATTCCGTGCAGATGTTCGTCTTCGACGACTCCACGCGGGCCAACCAGGAAAAATATTATCCGCTGCTGGAGCGTACCCGGACCCACCACGAGCTGTATTATGTCGGCCCGCGCGAAAAAGAGCAGTTCCTGGCATATATCAACGGCAGGCTGCGGGACAAGCGCCTGGAGATGCTGGTCAAGAATCTGTTCCAACCCAGCTACGGCGGCAACCGCAATTTCACCTTGATGTACACCCTGGGCGGGCTCGCCGTCAGTTCCGACGACGACATGCGCCCCTATTCCTTCATCGAGGACAGCCCGGAGTCCCTGGTCGACGACGAGGTTAGCCGCGGCCATTTGCAGAAGGTCGGCAGCAACGGGTTTACCCAGAAGTCGTTCGATATCCTCTCGGCTTTCCTGGATGTCCTCGGCAAACCCGTGGCCCAGATACCGGAGAACTACGAGCGTGGCGAACTGCTGATCGACAGCTCCATGGACCTGGAAACCAATGCCACCAAAGGCCTGGTCCGGGAAAATTCTTTGCTCCTGCAGCGTGGCGCCGTGCCCGACAACGCCGTCGTAAAGATTGCGCAGACGTTTCGTTCGGGAACCAACGATATTGACACTCTGGATTTCGTAGAAATGTTTCTTGACGACGAGAATCAGACCAGTCTCGACGTCTTGAGCGATATCTATGTTCTGGTAAATTTCCGCCCGGTGGTCACCAACAAGAACTGGCGTATGGACTGCGGCGTGGCCGCCTTCGACAACACCTTCGGCCTGCCCTCGTTCTTCCCCACCCGGTTGCGCTTTGAGGATTATGTCTACCGGCTCTGGATCCAGCAGAACGGCATGGTGGCGGCGCATGTGGATGCCGCCCAGAACCACATCAAGAGCAACTACATGCGGAATCCACCGGCCGCCGAGATTTTCAACGAGGAGATTTGCAATCTCCTGAAGCGCAAGATCAAGTCGTCGCTGACCCACATGGATGAACTGAGCATCAGTTTCGACTACGAGGGCGAAGTAACCAGCGAAGATGCCCAGGCCATTCTCGACAAGATCACGGCGCTTCACCGGCGCGCCAGCCAGGCCGCAGCCGCCGCGCGGAGCGCCGAGCGGGCCCAGGCTTTACGCTTGTTCGCCGCCAATCTGGAAAAAACGTTCTACAGCTTCGAGCCGGACTTCTTTCAGCAGAACCTGCTGCGCATCGTCACCGACGTGGTCGGCGTGATCAAGTCGTCGATCCAGCTCTGGCCGACGTTGGTCGAGATTGTCTACTTTCAGAAGAGCCGGGGCGGGCTTCCCCGGACCCGCATCTGGCCTAAGAAGGCCGAAGCCGCAGCGTAACAGTTATCGGCGGCTCACGCGCTGCATCCGAGGACCAAACCGTCACCACCACCGGCACCTTTTCCGGCAGCTTCACCTTGAGCGCCAGCACCAATTGGACGCGCATTGTGGCAACATTTAAGTGAGGCAGCCACAAGCAACAAGCCCCAGGCAACAAGCTTTCTTGGGCCCGTGCTTGCAGTTTTTAGCTTGTGGCTTGTAGCTTGTTGCTTGTGGCTTTCGCGAGGAGCGCTGCTATGTCTACGCTAGCCCAGTTACAGACCCCCTGCCTCTTGCTGGATGAAATGCGCATGGAACGCAACATCGTCCGGCTGAAAGATCGTCTGAGCCGGCTCGGGGTACGCTTACGTCCGCACCTGAAGACCCCAAAATGCATTGAGGTCGCCCGCCGGGTGATGGACACGCCTGCGGGACCCGCAACCGTTTCCACTCTCAAAGAAGCCGAAGAGTTTGCCCGGCATGGCGTGCGGGACATGCTATACGCGGTCGGTATCTCGCCAAACAAGTTGGATCGCGTGGCGTCGCTCCGGGCCAAAGGGACTAACCTCTCGGTCATCGTCGATAGCGTTGAGGCGGCGCAGGCAGTAATCGCGAAGGCACGCGCGACGGGCGATGCAATCCCGGTGCTGATTGAAATCGATTCCGACGGCCATCGTTCCGGCGTGGAACCGAAACAAGCGGAACTCCTGACCGGGATCGGACGCCTCCTGCATCGCGGCGGAGCGAGTCTCATGGGCGTGATGACCCATGCCGGCGGTTCCTACGGTTGCCACGGAGCGGCAGCGCTGGAAGCTGCGGCGGAACGCGAACGAACTTCCGCGGTCGCGTGCGCCACGGCGCTGCGCGAGGCGGGTCTGCCCTGTCCGGTGGTCAGCGTCGGCTCAACGCCCACGGCTCATTTTGCGCGTGACTTGACAGGCGTCACGGAAGTGCGGGCCGGAGTATTCGTATTCTTCGACCTGTTCATGGCCGGCTTAGGCGTATGTGGACTCGACGATATTGCCCTGAGCGTGCTGGCTACCGTCATCGGCCATCGCCGGGATAAAGGCTGGATTATCGTCGATGCCGGCTGGATGGCCATGTCGCGCGACCGGAGTACGGCCAAGCAGCCGGTGGATCAGGGTTATGGCCTGGTTTGCGATATGGATGGGCGTCCTTACAGCGACGCAGTACTCGTCGACACTAACCAGGAACACGGAATCATGGCTGTCCGCTCGGGCAGCAGCGGGGAACTGCCGGATTTGGCAGTGGGAGATCTGGTTCGCGTCTTGCCCAATCACGCCTGCGCCACCGCCGCACAGTACGACCGCTACAATGTGATCCCCGAAGGCTCTGCCGCCGTAAGCACTGCTTGGATGCGCTTCGGAGGCTGGTGAAGCGGGGTACTCGGTTACTTATTCCCGGTCGCTCCCCAAGGGTCGCAACCGCGGAATGTTGCCGGTGCGAAAACCGGACAAAGACCAACCTGTTCTCTTGGCCGTCGTCTATCTGAACCCTCGTGACCTATGCTCCCGGAACGCGAAGCGGGACGATATCGGAGTGTGCGGCAACGCGTTCCCACTGCGTTGCCCACAGAAGGTCTGAAAAACTTCTCACCGCAGAGGACGCAAAGGACGCGGAGGTACACAGAGGAACGAGGGCGATGAAAACAATGGATATAGATTCCCTCCGCGTCCTCTGCGTACTCTGCGGTGAAGAGGTTTTGTATTTTTTTCACACCTTCGGAGCCAGTTAGGTCACAATCGGAAACCGGTTCCGGTGCGGGGGTGCGACATGCGGCCGCCAGTGGTCTTGTGCCTGGACGATGAGGAAGCTTTGCTCAGCCTGCTGGAAATGGTGCTGAAGCTGAATGGCTACCTACCGCTGCCCGCGGCCAATGGCCGGCAAGCGCTGCGGCTGGCGGCAGCCCACCAGCTCGATGCCGCCATCCTCGATTATGGATTGCCCGACATGACGGGCGCAGAAGTCGCGCAGGAGCTCAAGCGCATGAGCCCGGACCTGCCGATTCTCCTGTTTTCCGGAGCCTGTGACATCCCGCCGTCCGCAGTGGCTCACCTGGATGTTCTCGTCCACAAAAGCGATGGGGTGAACGCCCTTCTTACCAATCTGGAAAAGCTCATCCGCGGGTCCGCGGCCAAGCCGCTCCCTCGCCGGCGGTTCCGGCGATATCCTGTGCAGTTGCCTTTTGCGATAGTCGCAGACCGTTCCGGTAAACCCAAGATGTACCA
>Ga0326727_10003074_pt1 | contig 54541 bp, 63 predicted proteins | sample MB2enrmetagenome_FD_207643 | JGI IMG/M metagenome (GOLD analysis project Ga0326727, IMG submission 207643) | Lab enriched peat soil microbial communities from McLean, Ithaca, NY, United States - MB29MY | ecosystem: Environmental > Terrestrial > Soil > Wetlands > Peat | place: USA: New York...
CAACACTCCCGCTCGTCTCAGTTCTTTGCTGCTCATCGCTGTCCGCTCCAATCAGACCTCCTTCAGAGGTCTTCAGATTAGGGGACATTTCTAACGAGGGCAAAAGGGGACATTATCATAGTGGCGCCGCCAGGATTCCGTACTCCGCTGCCTCGCTGGTTGGCCGGGACAGTACCGATATTGATGTCCTTTAACGCGCATGGCCCCAACCGCAAATGCTGCTGCGGACGACCGCGCAACATCGTAAACTATGGAAAATGCTGATGACAAGAAGACTCTCTTTCGTACTTGGCCACACGGTCTATTTCTGGACGATCCCAGCCAAGGCCCCGGATATTCCTAACCTTCACGGGTTGGATGGCCCCTTCGCAGCGAGTGGGTGGCAATCGATGCGCTCCTGCCTGCTCAGCCTATTACGCCGCTGATTCGCCCTCGCTTTAGGGCGTGCCAACGCTATTCCCACCTCAAAGCGATAAGGGGATCCACTCTGGTGGCGCGTCGCGCAGGCAGCCAACCGGAGAGGAGCGCGACAGCCACGAGTAACGCGGCTACCACAAGGAACGTAGGAAGATCGGTGGGCTTCACTTCGAATAGGAACCTTGCGAGGACGCGAGTGACGGCCAAAGCGCCTACTACTCCGAGTGATACGCCCACGGTCACCAGAAGCAGACTGCGCCTCAGGACCATGCGAGTGATGTCGCTCTTCTCAGCGCCTAACGCCATGCGAATTCCGATTTCGCGCGTCCGTTCGGCTACCGCGCAGGCCAGAACGCCGTACACACCGATTGCCGCTAAAAGGAGAGCGAGCATCGAGAAGATCGCAATCAGGCGAGTCTGAAACTGTGACTCCGCGGTGGTTGTCGCGACCAGATCCGTCATGACTGTGATCGATTGTACCGGCTGATTCCTATCCACTTCCCGCAGAGCGCCACGCATGGCAGTCACCAAACTGGCTGGTCGAGCAGTGCGTACAGCGAAGGTCATGTGGTTGAGAAAAAATGGCCGCTTCACCTGTGCGTAAGGTTGATAGATGGCCGGATGTGCCTTCTTCGTCAGACTCTGTTGCCTCACGTCATCCACCACCCCGATAATCGTGAGCCAATCCACGGGCGGCTTGGGGTGGTCTTCCAAGGTAATGCGCTGTCCGAGGGCATCGCCACCTGGCCAGAAGGTTCGCGCCACACTCCGGCTGATGATCGCAACACGCGGTGCGGTAGAGCTGTCCTGGTCACTAAAGGCCCTACCGCTCAGCAGTGGGATTCCCATCACCCGGAAGTGTTCCGGACTCACGGCGGGCTTATCCAACATGTAGCCAGGCGGCATTGGCGGCCCGCCATAGATATGAAAGTGCCCCCACATCAAAGCGCCATTGAGGGGAAGCCAGTTGACTGCGCCTGCCGCCAATACTCCAGGCAGGTTTGATAACTTTTCCAGAGTGCGTGCGTGAAATGCCTGAATGCTGACCGTAGTGTTGTACAGGGATTCCGGAAGATCGACCGTCATGGTCAGAACGTTTTCCGCGCGAAAACCAGGATCCACCGCGCGCATCCGCAGAAAGCTCTTGAGCAGTAGGCCGGCGCCGGTGAGCAACACGAGCGTCAAGGCAATTTCGGAGACAACCAGGAGACTACGCAAGCCTTCACTGCGGCCGGTTACGGCGCGCCCAGCCTGACTGAGGAAAGTACGCAACTCCCACCCCGTCGCCTGGACTGCGGGCAGTAAGCCAAACAGAATTCCGGTGACAGCCCCAAGTCCAAGAGCGAAACCGATCACCCTGGCATCCAAGTGGATCTCTGCGACGCGGGGAATTATTCCGGCCGGCGCGAGTGCGAGCAGAGCGCGGACTCCAAAAATCGCTAACAATAATCCTGCTATGGCGCCGCCGAGCGATAGCATCGCGCTCTCGGTCAGCAACTGTCGAATCAGCCGGCTCCGCGGCGCCCCCAGCGCCGTGCGCACTGCCATCTCCTGGCGGCGCAGGGATGCCTTCACCAGCAGCAGATTGGCCACATTGGCGCACGCGATCAACAACACGAAGGCGACTGCTCCCATGAAGAGGAGAAGCGATTTCCGAATCCCGCCGACGAGCAGATCCTGGAGCCGGAGAACCTCGGCGGCCCAGCCGTTTCTATGTTCACCGGGTGCGAGCGGTAAATGCGAGACCAGGGTTTCCAATTCCGCCTGCGCCTGCCGCTGAGTAACAGACGGCCGCAATCGCCCGAAGGCGGGCCGGTAAGCGGAGAGCAGCGGATCGGCTCCGACCGCCAGAGGCAACCACAATTGAGCGTCGCCCGGAAACGCGAACCCGGCCGGCATGACGCCAATCACGCTACGTTTGATTCCATTCACACTGATGGCCTTTCCCAGGATGTTCGGATCCGCCGCAAAACGGCTGCGCCAGAGTTCCTGGCTAAGCACAGCGACACCTGGGGCGCCGGGTTGCTCTTCCTGGGAGGCGAAAGTTCTGCCCATCGCGGGACTAACACGCACAGCCGGAAAGAAACTCGATGTGACGAGCGCCGCCGGCAAGCGAACGGCGTCTCCCGCTCCGGTCAAGGTGACCTGATCCTGGCCAAAAGTCGTGACGCGCTCAAAGGCGTGGGTCCGCCGCTGAAATTCGAGATAGTCGTGGTCCGACAGGCTAGGCTTGCCGGCAAGAGGGCCAAGGCGCGGCTGGTAGGAGATCAGGAACAGTCGCTCTGGTTGGACCAAAGGCAGTGGGCGCAAGAGCACCCCGTTTACCACAGTGAAGACCGCGGTGTTGGCTCCGATGCCGAGCGCCATCGCCAGAACAGCCAATGCCGTAAATCCAGGGGACTTGCGCAGACTGCGGAGGGCGTAACGGAGGTCCTGGCCGACCGTTTGGATAGTCACGATGATGTTCATTTCGTGCGTCTTTTCCTCTGCCAGGGTCCAATTGCCGAAGCGACGTCTGGCATCACGTCGAGCTGCTTCCTCCGTCATGCCTGCGTTGAGGTTGTCACGGACACGCGCATCGATGTGAAACTGCAGTTCCTCATCGAGTTCCCTGCCCAGATCCTCACGGTACAGGAGGTTCGAGAGTCGATTGAACCAGCTCACATCAGCATCCTCCTAAACGAAACGGAGCACGCGGGTCACGGCTTCGGTCAACTGCGCCCAGTTCTGCTCTTCCTCAGCCAACTGCTTGCGTCCGGATGGAGTAATCGAGTAGTAGCGCGCGCGACGGTTGTTTTCTGAAGCGCCCCACTCGGCTCGAAGCCAGCCCGACTGCGTCATTCGGTGGAGAGCGGGATAAAGAGAGCCTTCTTCAAGACGGAGAACGCTCGCGGAAATCTGTTCGATCCGCAGAGTGATGGCGTAACCATGCATACGACCCTGCGAAGCCAAGACCTTCAGCACAAGCATGTCGAGTGTTCCTTGCAGGCGATCATTGGTATGCTTGCGCATCCTCCACCTCTAGCCAGCTATGGGGAAAGCATAGCCCACATTCGTCTGAGCGTCAAGCCAAAACCATAAATGCCAGGAACATAAATGTGGGCGCATGAGCATATGGCCCGCGAGCGGCGTTTTGACAAGACAACCGATCGTCAGGCTCTCCTGCCCGAATTCGTTCGACCGTGTTTCTTGTGTGGGTTCGGCCCCGGATCTTCACAGAGAAACTGGGTTCGATCATTGATGGCGTGTGCGCGGATGAGGCCCTTTTATCTTTATGGAAACGCCGCACGCCCCGGCCATCTCAGAGATCGTAAGCATGCCGCGTTCGCGGAGGCGGTCGAATCGGCTCTTTAGTCCGTAAGCCTTTCGAATGTAGCCCCACCGCTATTGATGTCAACGGTAAGCCGTCGCCGTCTTGAAACCCTTTTCATTAAGGAGTAAGGTGCCCGGGGCGCCGCCCCGGAGCCCCGCCGGGGGGGACACCCCCTGAAACCCCCGCCACCTTTCCCTTCCGGTTCGAATCCGGTCTTCCGCTCCATGTTTTCAATGAGATAGCGGAATTCATTTCTCCTGTTTGGCCTCGATTACCTCGGAAGTGCCATTTGATGCCCTTCGAGGCGGCGGCAACCGCGTCGGCGAGCCTCACGAACCACTCAGCACGGCTACACTAACCACTAAAAACCCGGAAGTGCCACTAAAGTACTCCTACCAAACAGGTACTTATTGGGAAATTCAGGGCTACCGAATTGCGCCGCGCCCGCCGATAATATTGGTAGCGACCCATGCGTGATGCTGAGCTGATTCAAGGTGACCGTCGAGCAGACCGTCGTTACGAGTTCGAACTGCCGCTGCGCTTCTGGTGTCAAGACGGCAGAGCGCAGCCTACGGGCAGCGGCCGAACGAAGGATCTGGGTCGCAAGGGAATTCGCTTCGTTTCGGACAATCCGCCTCCCCACGCCACGGATCTGGAACTTCGCATTGAGTGGCCATTCTTGTTGCAAGGCGTCTGTCCGTTGGAGTTGCGGGTGTGGGGACGGGTGCTGAGGAGCGATGACCAGGGGACCGTGGTCCGAATGAGCAGGTACGAATTCCGCACTTGCGGGGCGAGGTCTTTCGATCAGGCCGGCGCCAGCGCAGTCAACTGGAGCATCGTTGCCTGAGGAGTGAACGGCGCTCCCAGCAAGCTGGGCACCCGTTCTGCGTTGGTCTGGCCCTGAAGCAGACAGCGCTCGGAACCGTTCCACCCTTCTACGCGCACCGAGGAACCCCAGCGCTCCACTTTGTACACGGCCTCGGCCCCGAACTCAGCGGCCAAGGCCGATAGCGACCATCCTGCAGGCTCGAGCATCCGAAGTCCGCCCTGACGGTCCAGAACCATCAGCGTATCGCCCAGAGCGGCGCTGCCGGTGGTGGCAATCTCTAGAATCTCTTCGGCCCGGCGGAAGAATGAGGTCACACAGTACTCATCGGCACGCTCCGGGTTTTTTCGGCGAAATGTAAGGGTCTATTGGCGAGATTTGAAGGTTATTGCTTCACGGGCAGAGTGGAGAGAACCCGCCTTATGTATTCCTGCGTCTCGGGAATCCTGGGAACGCCCGCGGTGGCATCGACTTTGGCCGGCCCGGCGTTGTAAGCGCCGAGAGCCAGCGTCAGGTCGCCTCCGTAGCGCACCAGCAACTGCTTGAGGAACGTGGCGCCGGCTTCGACGTTGTCCGCGGGATCGAAGGGGTTCGGAACGCCGAACTCGCTGGCGGTGTCGGGCATCAGTTGCATGAGCCCCATGGCTCCCTTCGGTGAGACCGCGCAAGGGCGGAAGGCGGATTCCTGCCGGATGACGGCGCGCAGCAACTCCTCATCCAGATCCTGCCGTTGGGCGGCTTGTTCCACCAGGGAGTCGACCTCGGACGACGGCAGCGATTCGCAATCCGTGGCGACAGGCGCGGGCGCAGCCACAGTTGCGCCCAATGCAGCGGGCGGGGCCAGAACAAAGAAGGCGCCTCGCTCGGCCTGCCCGGTCTGTTTCTCCACGGAAGAACGCTGGCGGGCCAGGGACTCGTCCATGGACGCGGCCGCCGCGCGCTGTTTTGCCGCGGCCGCCTCCACAGCGGCGCGCGCGTCCGCGGGAGTCTGGGCAAGCAATCGAACGGTCGCGGTGAAAACGGCCAAAGCCACACGCAGGTGCACGGTTCCCATTATAATCTCTCTCGAATCGGAAGTCTCTTCCGCCGATGTGATTGGTGAGGACCGCAAGGCGATTCAGCAATGGGAATAGGGCCTCTAAATCGCGTATCCGTAAGCGCTCCCGTGGCCGCGGATGCCGCGCAGGAAAGCCTGGGGCTGATGCGGGAACTGGTGGCCGCAATCCGCTGGCTTAACCGGCCGGAGCTGCTGGAGCAGGGGCGCGAGTTCAAACTGCGGCGACGCGCCGCGGGAAAGCGGCCGATAGTGGATGTGGTGGATCGGGAAACCGGCGAAGTGCTGGACGAGCTTCCACCCGAAGAAGTCGTGCGCATGATGGCAGAATTAGAAAAAGAACGAGAAGAGGAACTGTAAGCGATATGCCGAGAGATCCCTACCTGGAAAGCCGTGTACTGGCAGCGGACCCCGTGGAGTTGATTCATATCCTTTACGAACACGTGCTGGTGCAGGTGAAATTGGGGCGCGCCGCTCTTCGAGACGGCGACATCGCAGGCCGTTCCCAAGCCATCTCGAAAGCGCTGGCGGCGCTCGGCGAACTCGAGGGCTCGCTGGATTACAACGCTGGCGGTTCCATCAGCCAAAACCTCGCCCGGCTTTACCAATTCATGCGCAAACGGCTGGTTGACGGAAACCTGAAACAGGATGATGCAGCGCTGGCTAAGGTGGAATCGCTGATGCAGACACTGGATGAAGGCTGGACTGCCATGCAGCATGCCGCATCCGCCCCGACTGCCTTGCCGTCCTCCCACGCCGTCGCTGAAACCGTTGCACATTCCTGGAGCGCCTAGCCCGAGGACTTCTGCAAGCCGCTTGCGATCAGGTTCGCCAGCCCCAGACCGCCGCTCTGGGCCATAGATTGCGCAAAGATCTCCTGCCCGTATTCCATGGCCGAGGAGGACGAATCGTCGTCGCCTGTCCCCAGCCAGCCGCCTTCGGAATCGCGCATCGATTTCATCATTTGCCCGATCAGCAGCGCCTCGAACTGCCTGGCGGCATCCTTCACTTTAGCCGGGTCGTCCGGGGTGCGCGCCGTGGCGGAGGATCCCGCCGGTGTGGCCGCACTGATAGCATCCAGCATCTTTTGCCTCCTAGATCACCCTCACCTCGGCATCCAGCGCGCCGGCGTCTTTAAGGTTTTGCAGAATCGAGATAATATCGCGCGGGCTCGAGCCGATGGCAGTGAGCGCGCGGACCAGTTCTTCGACCGTCGCGCCCTCTCTTAGCAGCACGCTGCGGGACTGTTCCTGCTTCACCGATACCCTGGTCTGCTCGGTTATCTGCGTCGTGCCGGCGCTCAGCGGATTGGGCTGGGAAACGCGGGGGGTGGTCGCGATCTCCACGTTCAGATTGCCCTGCATGATCGCGACCGGCGCAATCTGCACGTCCTTCCCCATCACGATAGTGCCGGTGCGTTCATTGACTACGATGACGGCTTCGCTATCCGTCTCCACGGTGAGGTGCTCCATTTCCGCGACGAACTCAGTAGGTTTCTTTTCGTATTCCGGCGGAAGTGAGACGGTGACCACCGCGGCGTTCTCGGCATGGGCGATGGCGCCGAACCGTTTGTTGAGAGCTTCGGCGACGCGTGCGGCCGTAACAAAATCGGCGCGCTGGAGTTGCAGGCGCAGATGCGCGGTGAGGTTCACGCTCGGCGCTATGCGCTCCACGATGGCGCCATTGGGGATACGGCCCACGGTGGGATGGTTCTGGGTTTGAGTGTTGACGCCGCTTCCGGCCTGAAATCCGCCCAGTATAAGGGGACCCTGCGCCATCGCATAAACCTGGCTGTCCGGCCCCTTCAGTCCCGCCATGAGCAGGATCCCGCCCTGCAAGCTGGGCGCATCTCCGACCGCCGCCACGGTCACATCGATACGCGACCCCGCTTGCGCAAACGGAGGCAGCGTCGCAGTTACCATCACCGCCGCAGTGTTCTTCACCTGGATCGTGGTGGGGTCCACGGTCAGCCCCATGCGTTCCAGCAGGTTGGTCAAGCTCTGGGCAGAGAAAATCGTCTGCCGCCGGTCACCGGTTCCGGCCAGCCCGACCACCAGGCCATAGCCCATCAACTGGTTGTCGCGCACCCCTTCGAGCGAAACCAGCTCCTTCAATCGCGCCGCGCAATGCGCGCCGGAAAGGGCAATGGAGTGCACCACCAACAACGCTGCGAACAGGTGTTTCATGGCAGTCCTCAGAACGGCAGCAGGCCCAAGAGAATCCTATACAGAATGTTGGGTCGCCGGATAGCGTCGTTGACCACGCCCTTACCATTGATCTTGATTTCCATCTGGGCGAGCTGGTTCGAGGTGATGATGTTCCCCGTGGTCAAATCGGCGGGGCGGATCACGCCGCGGACGGTGACCACCTGATGCTCGGAGTTGACCTCAACGTTCTTGGTTCCTTCCAGAACAAGGTAGCCGTTGGGCAGAACGTGGGTGACACGGGCGCTCAAGGCGGCGGTTATGGTGGCGCCACGCGAAGTCGTGCCGGCGCCATTCAGCGCCTGGGTAGAACTGAGATTCAGCAGGTTCGTAGCGGCGCCAGTGGGGCTTTTCGGGCCGCCCAGCGCAGTGATCTGGCTCTGCGCGGCGGAGGCGCGCGACGTCTGGGTGGCCCCGTTGGCCACGGCCGAAGCCTGCTCGTTCACCAGGATCGTCACTAAATCGTCCACCTGCGCAGCGCGCACATCCGAGGCGAGATCCGTCAGGCGCGATGCCGGCGACCACAGAGAGCCCGCCGATGGCTGCACCGGCGCCACCGGCTGCTTGAGCGCCTCTTGCAGATACTTGTCCAGCGCGCTGGGCTCGGGCGCCTTCTTGTGTTTATCCGCGCCATAGCTCGCGATGACGAAAACCGCCAAAACGGCAACGAGGATGTATGTTCTCGAATGCATATGGAGACCCGTTACTGGCCAGTCGCGGCAAATTCGATTGGGACGACGACTTGGTCCTTGTCTTTAATGCGAGCCCGAAAAATCTTGTTGCTGGACGGATTTCGCACGGCAATGAAGTCGCCGCTGCGCCCGCCCGATTCGGCTTTGGCGATAAACGCGAGATGAGCGGCGCCGCTGCGGACCTCGACGCGGACGGCATCACCACGGTTGACGTCGTTGGGCCGAGTCAGGAACTCGGGACGGATTTCGCTCCCGGCCGCGATAGCGCGGGTGGGAACCATTCCCAGAAGGGATGCCGCGGGCGTTCGTCCAGACCCGTCCAGGGAGGGGAAACACTCGCCCGGCTCCGCCCGGACTTGCCGCGGGTCGATCGGTTGCCCGGGCTTCAACGCTCCTATGGCGATGATCCGCTGGCACGCCATCTTCACCCGCACCTTGGCCCACACCGCGTAGCGGTGCTCGCCGCCATAGACGACCTCGCCGCGCCACAACACGGGGTGCTCTTGCGCTGCGGATGCCGGGCTTCCCAGCATTTCGCGTGGAAACGCCAGCCGGCCGCGCGGAACCGGGTACAGGCTCGTTTCGGCAATTTCGATGCGTGCGTCGGGAGCTTCGAGCGACTCGCGCATGGCCTGCAGGATGCGACTGCGATCAAGCGATTCCATCGGCCATTCGAAGCACACGTCTTCCGGCGAATCGAGCCGGATGGAATACCGTTGCGCGAGCGAAGCCAATTCGGAAGCATGGAACGTGCGCTTCGATCCCGGTGGCGGCATATTACCCAAGAATGTCTCGGGCGGGAGTGCGCGGAACGCAGGGAGGGCTCCCGCCAAGTGCTTGCCTAAGATCCGGTCACCCTCCACCGGATTACATGCCGGTTCCAGCGCGGGAGTAAAGCACGCGGCCCAGCAAAACACAACTAGAATTCGTAAGATCATTGCTTCAGGTTATTGACCTGCTGATACATGTCGTCGGCGGCCTTGACCACCTTGGAATTCGCCTCGTAAGCGCGTTGCGCCACGATCAGGTTAATGAATTCCTCCACGACGCTGACGTTGGACTGTTCCGTGTAACCCTGCAGCAACGTGCCCAGCCCTTCTTGTCCGCCAGGGGATCCCACAATGGGGTCTCCGGAAGCATCGGTGGGCTGATACAGGTTCGTGCCGAGGCTGTTCATGCCGGCCGGGTTCTGGAACATGGCAAGCTGGATCTGCCCGGCCTTTTGCGCGGCGGTCTGGCCCGGCAGGAGATAACTCACAGTGCCATCGGTGGCGATAGTCACCGATTGCGCACTGGACGGAATCGTAATTTGCGGTTGCAACTGGTTGCCGGAGGCGGTGACGATGGTGCCGTTCCTATCAAGCTGGAACGATCCGTCACGCGTGTAGGCCAATTGACCATTCGCCTGAAGGATCTGGAAGAAGCCATTGCCCTGAATCACAACGTCCAGCGGGTTGTCGGTTTCCGTAAAGTTGCCCTGCGTGAAGATGATTTCGTTGGAAGCCGCCCGCGTCCCGAGTCCGAGCTGGAGGCCGGCGGGCACCGTGGTCTGCTGGCCGGCGGAAGCGCCGGGCTGCACCATATTCTGATACAGCAGATCTTGAAACTGCGCGCGACGGGACTTATAGCCCGTGGTGTTGGCGTTGGCCAGGTTATTGGCAATATTATCCACGTTGAGCTGCTGCGCGTTCATTCCACTAGCGGCGCTGTACAAAGCACGAATCATCTTAGACTCCTTGAATCCCGTTCTGAATCATTCGGCCGTCGAGCCGGGGCGGGAGTTATCTACGAGCTCACCCGCGCCACCTCTTGAATACTCTTCGTGTCCATGTCGTTGCTGATTCCGATAGCCTTTTGCAGCATTTCGAACTGCCGCATCACGCCGACCAGGCGCATCGCGGCCTCTGCCACCGGTACATTCGAGTTTTCGATCTTTCCCTGTTGCACTTCCACATTTGTCGCTGCCACCGGCAGGTTTTTAGGATCGCTGTTGGCGAAGCAGGTGCTGCCCATCTTGGTTAGCGAGTTCGTAGACTTGAAGGCCACCACCGCTATTTGGCCCACCGATTGGCCGTCTTGTTGCACGGTGCCGTCCATTCCGATATCGATCCGTTTGCCGGGGGAAACCTGAATGGTTTTTCCGTCGGTATTACGCAGCGGGTACCCGTCAGCCGTGGCCAGATCGCCCGAGGGCAGCAACTGAAGATTGCCGTTGCGCGTATAAAGAGGACCGTTCGGCCCGTTCACAACAAAGAAGCCGCTGCCGGAAAGAGCCACATCCAGAGAATTGCCGGTCACCTGGAGAATTCCCGGAGAAAAGTCCGTCCACTGACGCTGGATGACCGGCAGCGTGGCCAAGAAACCATTGGCGCCTGCCGCCGCTTCATCGGAAGTGAACAGCCCATAGAATTCCTGGTCCCGCTTGAATCCGGCGGTCCCCGCATTCGCAAGATTGTTGGCCAGCAGATCCAACGACTGCATTCGGGAACGGATTCCGCTGGCGGCCGCGATGGTCAAAGAATCCATAAGAACTACGGAAGCGAGTGGAGCACGCCAGCTTCCAACAACGCGGCAGACAAAAGCCCGCAAGAAGTTAGAAAATGCGCGGTCTCCCGCCGATATGTAGCAGTAAGAAGAGCTATAACTTGTCAAATCTTTGACTGACGGGCTTGACTGTCAAAACCCCAACACCCATCTCACTCGCCGCATCCGATTGAAAAGACTGCCATCTTTTAGTGGTTCGTGAACTGCCCTCTCTGCCGCCGTGACGATTTCCTCGGCGGCGACACTCGCGGCGTCTCAGGCGCCTCCCGTGTATCCCACCGCTTCCAGCAGGAGCGACGCGGACTCCGACGCCACAGGATTTGGGCAAGCATTGCTGGTCGCCGGGTACAGCGATTCCGAATCTTCACTCCCAGCGCCGGTTCGGGCGGGCGCCCCGGTTTCCACCGGCTCACACCGCAGCGCCAAGGACGCCAGGCAACAGCCTAGAGAGGAAGACAAGCGGGCCATAGCGGCCCCCGTTATAACCTCCTTGCCGACGGCTCTCGCCCTGCCGCTTCTCATACAGCAGTTCTCGCGGGAAGCGGGGAATCACGAACAGTCGGCGCGGATGCAATCCCCATTGAAAGAGACCAACCGTCAAGAGCAGGCCGCGCCCGCAGGAAAAGGCGGGGCGTTTCCAGCCCAAGCCCCCGTGGATGTTCCAGATGTCAATGCGGCCGCTACTGAAGGTTCCGCGGAAACCGGCAAACCAATAGTCAGCCAGACTGCGAACGCGGATTTCGTGCGCGAAACTTCCAATTCGCCGGCACCGGAGAATCCGCCCCTCGCCCCAGCCAGCGAACTGGCGTTTGCCGCGAGGCTGCAGCCAGCTTCTGCGGCTAGCGCCGAGCCCGGCGTTGCCCAAACGCCTTTGCAACGCGAGATTGCGGCTTCAGCGCAACCGTCGAAGAATAGCACCGACAGCGACATGGCAGACCAAACCGTGGTTCAGCCCATAGCCGCCGGCGCCGAGTCGTCTTTGACATCTTATTATGGACATTCCCTTGCCAATTCGGAGATGCCTTCGCCTCCACAGGCTGCGCCTTCCGCGCCTTCCGCGCCTTCCAATCCAGTGGAGGCGAAGATCCTCGAAAGCCCGCCCAAACCCGCCAGCGTTCCGCTGAAAGACATCTCGCTGCAAGTGGCGCAGCCCGGAGACCAGAAGGTGGAAGTCCGCGTGGTACAGCAGTCCGGAGAGCTTCGGGTCGCTGTGCGCACCGGCGACACCGATCTGGCCCACGGCCTGCAGCAAGGCCTATCCGACCTGGTGGGCCGTCTCCAGGAAACCGGTTATCGCGCCGAGGCGTGGCGCCCCGGCGGGTCGGCCGTGCAGTCCGGTCCCGTTTTCGAGTCCCGCACCAGCCCCGGCGGCTCTCAAAAAGGCGATTCGCAATCGTATTCCAGCGGCTCCCAGCAGCAGCAAGGCGAGAGGCGGCAGAACCAGCCGCAGCGGCCCGGTTGGGTCGAGGAATTGGAAAACAGCATGGCAGGGGGCACGCAGTCTCAAGGAGCAACTTATGGCATCGGCAATTAACGCATTAACGGGATTATCGGCTTCGACCAGCGCGGCGTCCTCAGCGTCGTCATCTTCGTCGTCCGCGACCAGCACGCCTGCTCCCACCGAGGAGATGTTCCTGCAGCTCCTGGTGGCGCAGCTTCAGAACCAGGACCCGCTGAATCCCACCGACAGCACGACATTCGTAACACAGCTCGCGCAGTTCAGCGAGTTGGAGCAGGTCATGGCCATTCGCAGCGACATCGAAGGTCACATGGCGCAATCGACCCAGGATCCGACCAGCACCACAACAACCAGCACGACATCCAGCACCCCACCCAGCACGTAGAGGAAAGGAAATAAGGAGATCAAATATGTTCCCAGCGTATTCTATTGCACTTTCCGCCCTTCAAGCCGATTCCACGGCCATCGACGTGGTCGGCAATGACCTGGCGAACCTCAACACCACTGGTTATAAAGCAACCGACTTGGAATTTGAAGACTTGATGGCGCAGAGCATGGGAACGGCCCAGAATACCGCGCAGGTCGGCATGGGCGTTGGCCCGGTGGGCACCGTCAGCAACTACACCCAAGGGACGCTTACGACCACCAACGGGCCGACGGACGCGGCCATCCAAGGTAATGGGTTCTTCGTAGTGCAGAACGCCGAGAACCAGACGCTCTACACGCGCGACGGCAGCTTCCAGGTGAACGCCGCCGGCACTCTCGTGACAGCCACGGGTGAGACCGTGCAGGGCTGGTCCGCGGTGAACGGGACGGTCAACCCCAACGGGCCAGTCGGCAATCTTACGCTGCCTCTCGGCACGACGATTCCCGCGTCGGCCACGACCACGATGGGTCTCACGGTCAATCTGGATTCCACCACGGCTACCGGCGCATCGTTCTCCGCTCCTATCCAGGTGTTCGATTCCCAAGGCACCAGCCACACTCTAACGGTGAATTTCACCGAGACTTCCGCCAACAACTGGAACTACACCGTGACGATTCCCGCCGCGGACCTGGCAAAGGGCGGCAAAGCCACGCTGGCCACCGGCACCATGACGTTCGGCGCCGATGGAACCCTGACCGCCCCGGCCGCTTCAGCCAGTCCGCTGGCCATAAACGTCACCGGGCTGGCCGATGGCGCGGCAGACATGAGCATCTCCTGGAACCTTTTCAGTAGCAGCGGCACCTCCATGATCACGCAATACGATGAGGCTTCCGGTGTGGGGAACACCACTCAGAACGGCTTCGCGGCTGGCCAGATTACGAACGTCAGCCTGCAAAACGGAGGGTTGATGGTGGCCACTTATTCCAATGGGCAGCAGAGCACGGTAGGCCAGCTCGCCCTGGCTTCGGTGCCTAACCCGGAAACCCTCATGTCGGTGGGCGACAACAACCTTCAGGCCTCCGCCGCCACAGGCACGATCTCAGTAGGCGCGGCAAACACCGGTGGCCTGGGCCAAATCGTGGCAGGCTCGCTGGAAAGCTCGACGGTCGATATTGCCTCCGAGTTTACCAGTTTGCTTACCTATGAGCGCAGCTATCAAGCCGCTTCCCGCGTGATTACCAGCGCCGACACCATGTTGCAAGACACCATGAACCTGATCCACCCATAACTGCGCCATGATCACCCCCTCAAAGCTGGAGCATGTTCTCGATGTTCCTGTGCAGTTCGAAGCGGTCTTGCCGGGTCCGGCGCTGCGTGTCGGCGAATTGCTGGCGCTGACGGAAGGCAGTCTCATCAAGACCGCCCGGCCTGCCGGCGAAATCGTCGAGGTATTTGCAGCCGGCTCTCTCATCGGCTTTGCGGAGTTAGCCGACACCAATGGCCGCCTTGCGGTGCGCATGGTGCGTTTCCACGGGAGCCGGTAATGGACGCCATGCAACCAGTGCTCGCCGTGCTCCTCGTCCTGGGCCTGCTGGGAGGCGCTTTGTACTGCCTGCGCGCCAAGGGGTTGGCGCGGTTCAACGGGAAGGGATTCGGTCGTCCGGGCGCGAGGCAGATGCAAGCGCTCGAGCGCCTCACGCTCACGCCTCACCACTCGCTGCACCTTGTCAGCGTTGACGGCAGGACACTGCTGGTTGCAGTCTCTCCCGGCGGCTGCACCGTGGTGGACACCGTTTCGTCGCCGGTCTTCGCGGAAAACACAGGGGACCATCGATGATTCGCCGCACCTTGCAATTCGCCCCGCTTCTGGCCCTGGCGGCGGCGTCCGCCATGGCTGCCAAAGCGCCGGAGCCGACTTCGATCCTGGGCATCAACATGAGCAAGTCCGGCGAGTCCCTGGGCATCCCGATGCAGATCGTGATTCTGCTGACGCTCCTGACTCTGCTGCCCGCGGTGGTTATGTCCATCACCCCTTTTTTGCGCATCACCATCGTGCTGCACTTTCTGCGGCAGGCCCTGGGCACGCAGACGACGCCGTCCAACCAGGTGCTGGTGGGGATCGCGCTCTTTCTGACTTTGCTGATCATCTCGCCAGTGGCGGTGGACATCTACCACCAGGCGTGGGAGCCCGTACAAAACAACCAGATGAGCGCCGATCAGGCGTTCGAAGCCGGGGCGCGGCCGCTTAAGGCCTTCCTGACCCGTTTCGCACGGGAAAAAGACGTCAAGCTCTTCGTTGAAATCTCGCACGCGCCCGAGCCGCACAGCCCGTCGGATCTCGACCTCAAGATTCTCATTCCGGCCTACATTCTTTCCGAGCTGAAGGCGGGGTTCCAGATTGGCGCGGTGCTGTACCTGCCGTTTCTAATCATCGACATGGTAGTCGCGTCCGTCACGCTTTCGATCGGGATGATTCAACTGCCCCCAGTGATGATCTCCGCTCCATTCAAGATCCTGCTTTTCGTTCTGGCCGATGGCTGGAACCTGGTGATCGGATCTCTCATGAAAGGTTTCTACGCATGACTCCCGAATTCGTAATTCAGATTCTCCGCGAAGCGCTCATGACCGCCTTTTGGCTGAGTGCGCCGCTTCTGGCGGTGGGCTTTACCGTCGGTATCGGCATGAGCCTCATTCAGATCCTCACATCCATTCAGGATTCGGCCTTCAACGCTATCCCGCGACTCATGGCGTTCCTGGCCGCTTTCATTCTGGCGTTGCCCTGGATGCTGCACAAGATCACCGCATATACGGTCCTCACCCTGGGAGACCTCAGCCGCTATGCGCGGTGAACTGGTCCTTTCCATATCGACGCTTTTGGGGTTCGTCCTGACGCTGATCCGCGTCGGAGGTGTGTTCATTTTCGTGCCTATTCCCGGCGTCACCGCGGTCCTCGGCCCGGCACGCATCATTCTGTCTTTGGGGATCACGATCGCTCTCTTCCCCGAGTGGCCTCAGGTGGCGGCCACGCCTTCCGCCGGGCTGTTCCTGCTGTGGGTGCTGGTCGAAGCCGGTTTGGGCCTCGGCATCGGGTTGACCGTCGCGTTTATCGGCGAATCGCTGGCCGTAGGAGCGCAGGTGATGGGATTGCAGGCCGGCTACGGCTTTGCCAGCACGTTCGATCCCAACACCCAAGCCGATTCCGGCGTGCTGATCATCTTCTCCCAGTTGGCCGCCGGACTGCTGTTCTTCGCCACCGGAATCGACCGCGAAGTCCTGCGCGTTTTCGCACGCAGCCTGGAGATTTGGCCGGCCGGCACGTTCGTGCTCACGCGCGGGGCGGCGGAACAGGTGCTCTCTTTGGGATCGAACATGATCGGCACGGGCCTGCGTCTGGCGCTTCCCATGATCGCCATCCTGGCCATGGTCGACATCTCGCTGGCGCTGCTGGGCCGCGTCAACGCTCAACTGCACCTCATCATGATCGCTTTCCCCGTGAAGATGATGATCGGACTGGCGTTGCTGGGCTGGCTGGCGCTGCTCTTGCCGGCTCTCTACCGCGCCGGGATGAGCTCCAGCTTCGCCGCCATGCGCGGCCTCATCGCGCGGTAGAGATATGGCGGAGAAAGATCAAAAGACAGAGCAACCCACGCAACGGCGCCTGAAGAAGGCGCGCGAGGAGGGCAACTTTCCCACGGCACGCGTCTTCGTCGGCGCGCTTCAGTTTCTGGCCTTCGTCAGCCTGATCCATGCCTGGGGACTGAATTGGCTCCTGAACGTCCGCGGCAACATCGCGGCCGTATTCCAACACGCTCTGGACCCGCGCCTGACCGGGGCAGAGATCACGGCTCTCAGCCTGGACCTGATCGAGCATACGATGATCCCCCTGGCTTTCCTGGGGGCCGTGCTGATCGCAATCACGATCGGTGTGCAACTCGGCGTCACGCGCATGGGCGTCAGCCTTAAGAAACTCGCGCCCAACTTCCAGCGCCTCAATCCTCTTTCCAAGCTGCGCCAATTGCCGAGACAGAACCTGCCGTCGCTGCTTCAGGCCGTGATCATGGTACCGGTCTTCGGCGCGGCCGTCTACTTTCTGGTCAAGGACGATTTCCAGAATTATCTCTCGCTCCCCCTGCGCAGCGTGCCGGCGGGCGCAGCGTACGTGGCCTCCTCCATCCAGGCCTTGCTGTGGAAGGCCTCTTTCGTGTTCGTGGTCTTCGGGGCGGTCGACCTGCTGCGGCAGAAGCGGCGGTACCAGCAGGATCTCAAGATGAGCAAGCAAGAGATCCGCGACGAGTTCAAAGAGGTGGAAGGCAGCCCGCTCATGAAGCAGCGCATTCGCAAACTGCGCCGCGACATGGCGCGCCGCCGCATGATGCAAGAGGTCCCCACGGCTACCGCGGTTATCGTAAACCCGACCCACTACGCCGTGGCGCTGAAGTACGGCATGAGCTCGCCGGGCGCTCCGCGCGTGGTTGCGAAAGGGAAAAACTATCTGGCGCTGCGGATCCGCCAGAAAGCGATCGACCACCAGGTTCCGCTGATCGAAAACCCGCCGCTGGCGCAGGCGCTGTACAAGAACGTCGACGTCGGACAGGAGATCCCAGCCCATTTTTACCGCGCCGTGGCCGAAGTGCTCGCCTACATTTTCAAGCTAATGAATGGAAGGCGAACTGCATGAAGCTGGAACGCACCCTCGCGGAAGCTTTGACAGACGGAGGAGCCCACTAGCTTGGCACAAACAAGAGCGATTGCCGCACCCGCCCCGTGGAGACTGGCGCCCGCGACGCTGTTTTCGAACTGGAAAGAATTGGGCGTGCCGATCGCCGTCCTCGGCATCGTGATCGCCCTGATCACTCCTCTGCCGGGCTTCGTGCTGGATGGTCTGATCGTAACGGACATCATGATGTCGGTGGTCGTCATGATGGTCGCGATGTACATTCGCAAACCGGTGGAATTCAGCGTTTTTCCCACCACGCTGCTGCTGTTGACCCTCTTTCGCCTGGCGCTGAACATCTCCGCCACACGCCTCATTCTGATGAACGGCAACACCGGCACCAACGCGGCCGGCGATGTGATTCAGTCGTTCGGCAATTTCGTGGTGGGCGGCAATTACATTATCGGCGCGGTGATCTTTTTGGTTTTGATTGCCATCCAATACGTGGTCATCAATCACGGCGCGGTGCGCATTTCCGAGGTCACCGCCCGTTTCACCCTGGACGCTTTGCCCGGCAAGCAGATGTCCATCGATTCGGATCTGAGCTCCGGCCTGATCGATGAAACCGAGGCACGCAAACGCCGCAAGGACCTGGCCAAGGAAGCGGAATTCTACGGAGCCATGGACGGCGCTTCCCGCTTCACGCAGCGCGACGCGGTGGCCGCCATCCTGATCACCAGTATCAATATCGTGGCCGGCTTTCTGATCGGCGTTCTACAGCATGGCATGGACCTCAGCCGTGCGATCGAGACCTATACGGTATTGACGATCGGCGATGGCCTGGTCACGGTCATCCCGGCGTTGATGATCTCCATTTCCGGCGGTCTCATTGTCACCCGCGCCAGCTCCGACGAGCGCCTTGGCTCCGATTTCAGCAAGCAGATCTTCGGCAACTCGCAGCCTCTGTTTCTGGCGAGCGGCGTTCTCCTGGTCCTCTCGGCCTTCCCGGGTCTGCCCACCATTCCGTTCCTGCTCATGGGATCGGGGATCGGGGCCGCGGGCTGGAACCTGCGCAAGCACCAGATTGCCGCCCGCAAAGCCGAGACCGGCGCTAAACCCGCGACGGCCAGGGAGAGTATTGAGAGCCTGTTGAAGGTAGAGCCGTTGGCCATTGAAATGGGCCTCGGCCTGGTGAAATTCGTGGGGGGAGGCCAGGAATCGCCGCTGATCAAGCGCATCGCCGGAATTCGCCGGCAACTTGCCACGGAACTGGGCTTCGTTCTCGGCCCCGTCCGCGTAGTCGATAACGTCGCGCTTAAAGTGAACGAATATGTCATCTCGCTCAAAGGCGCCGAAATCGCCCGCTATGAGCTTCCCGCAGGCTGCGAACTGGCGATCCCGGTGGGCAAGTCCAGTCCTCCGCCGGGGGGTAAGGAAACCAAAGAGCCAGCCTTCGGCATGACCGGATGGTGGGTACGGAGCGAACAGGCCGATAGCGCGCGCCGCGCCGGATTCACGGTGGTTGATGCCGTCAGCGTTTTGGGGACCCACCTGACGGAGCTCGTCCGGCGTCATGCCCACGAATTGTTCTCGCGGGCCGATGCCAAGAAATTCCTGGATCGCGTTTCCCAGGAACAGCCCAAGACTGTCGAAGAGCTTGTCCCGAAACTTCTGCCGCTCGCTAGCGTGCAACGGGTGCTCCAGAACCTGCTGCGCGAACGCGTGCCGATCCGCGACGCGGTCACCATCGTGGAAGCCTTGAGCGAAGCCGCGGCCACCACGCGCAACCCCGTCTTACTGACCGAATACGTCCGCCAGGCGCTGCGCCGGACCTTGGTGAAGCCTTACCTGGATGCGCAGGGGAATCTGCCCGGCTATCTGATCGATCCCGCCCTCGAGCAACTTGTGGAATCTTCCATACAACACGGAGAGCAGAACAGCCATGCCACTCTCGCTCCGCCGTCCATCCGGGATCTGCTACAGAAGGTCAACCAGAAAGTCGGCAACCCGGAAACGCCCGTGGTTGCCATTGTCAGTTCGGGCTCGCGCTACTTCCTGCGCCAAATGGTCGAACCCACCGTGCGCAACTTGTTCTTCATTGCCCATAACGAAATCCCCATGGAAGTCAAAATCGTCTCGTTAGGAGTTATTCAATAGCCATGCCGAATGGGAAGCCGTCTACTTTCGTGAAGTCCTTCTTCGCCGAGTCCGTCCAAGCCGCCATGGAACATGCGCGCGTGGAATTGGGAACGGACGCTTTGCTCCTCGATTCCCGGGAGGCTCCTCCGGAGGCCCGCCATCTCGGCGATTACGAGGTTGTCTTCGCCGCCTGCTCCGAACCGCCTGCTCCGCCCGCGCCTGTCCCCGCCAGCGAGGTAGAGGCGCTCAGGCGGCAGGTGGAGGAGATCCGCGAAATGCTCGGCCGCATGACTCCCTCCGCGGCAGCCCAGCGCAGCCCGAGCGAGGTGGTCACGCAAACGCTTATCGATTCCGGCGTAGAGCCCGCCCTTGCCCGCGAAATCGAGGACGCAGCGCGCCAGCGCCTCGCACGGCGCTCCGTGCCGCGCATCGGCTCCCCCTCTCCGGCGGGAGGTTTCGACGCTCAGAACCTGCTGGTCGAGGCCGCCGAAGAGATTTCCGCGGCCTTTGCGGTGGCCCCCGAAATCGGCCGTGTCACTGCCCTGGTTGGTCCGCCCGGATGCGGCAAAACCACTACTCTTGTCAAGCTGGCGATTACTCAGGGCCTCGCCCGGGGACGCGCGGTTCGCCTGATTTCCACCGACACGCAGCGGATCGGCGGGGCCGAACAGCTTCGAACCTATGCCGAGATCCTCGGGGTGCCTTTTCAGGCAGTGGAAAGCACCGCCGCCCTGGAGCACGCCATCGAGTCGGCTCCGCCCTCCGCGCTGGTCCTGATCGATACCGCCGGTTATAGCGCCGCCATGCTGCAGGACCTGGGCGGCGATCTCGCCGCGTTCCTGAGCCGGCGTCAGGATATTGACACCCACCTGGTCTTGACGGCCTCCATGCGCCTGGACGATCTCTACAGAACCGCCGGGCTCTACGATGCCTTTCGTCCCGCCAAACTGCTTTTTACCAGGGTGGACGAAACATCTTCTTTGGCTGCCGTGTTTTGTGTGGCTACGCGCCGCAACAAACCAGTGTCCTTCCTCTCGGCCGGCCAGTCTGTCCCGGAAGATCTGGAACCCGCGACGAGAGAGAAGATCGTCGAGTCGTTGGTACGGCAATTGCCTTCTGCCATGGAGGCAGCTGCCTAAAGACTCTCTCATGGCCACCGGCACGTACGGATATCAACACCCTGTCGATGCGGAAGCCTCGTTGCGGCGAGAGGCGCTCGTACTGCAGCATCTTCCCCAGGTGCGGCTGATCGCCAAGAGGATTCACGACCGGCTGCCGGACTATGTCAGCCTCGACGACCTCATATCCACGGGTGTGATCGGGCTCCTGGCTGCCATCGATAACTTCGACCCCTCGCTCAACGTTCAGCTCAACACCTACGCCGAACGTAAGATTCGCGGCGCCATTCTGGACGGCCTGCGCGACACGGATTGGGCTCCCCGCGAGGTCCGCAGAAAATCCAAACTCATCGAGGCGGCAATTCATCGCGCCAAGCAGCGTGTCGGGCGGGAAGCCACCGAAGAGGAGATTGCCGCCGAATTGGGCATCGCGCCGGCCGAATACCAACGGTGGCTGGCGGAGGTCAAAAGCGTCGAGTTGGAGCGCCTGGAATACGCCGGAGGCGAAGAACCCGCCCGCCATCTCAAATTCGTCTCGGGCGGCGAAGAGTCATCTCCGTCTCGCATCGTGGAGCGCGGCGAGTTGGAGCGCATTCTGGCGCTGGCGATCGACCGCATCCCTAAAATCGAGCGCACCATATTGCACTTGTATTACTACGAGGAGCTGAGCCTGCGGGAAATCGGGGGGGTCGTCGGGATGCATCTTTCCCGAGTCGCTCAACTGCGCACGCAGTCCATTCTGAGGCTCCGCAGCCATCTCGAGAGGGTTTGGCTGTCTCGACCCAGGAGAAAAGAATGAAACCGCAAACGCTGGACGTGCTGTTGGATGTCGAACTGCCCGTGACCGTCCGCTTAGGCTCCGCACAAGTGACCTTTGGCGATGTAATGGGCTTGAACGCGGGGTCGCTGGTGGAATTCGACCGCGCGCCTGAAGAGCCCGTCGAGGTACTGGTGAACGGCCGGCTGGTGGCCCGAGGGGAGATGGTGATCGTGCAAGGCAATTACGGCGTGCGCATTACCGAAATTTCGAGCCGGCGCGAACGGTTGGATACGGGCTCAGAGACAGGCCCCGAAATAACGGGAGCGTTGTGATGCGGCTTGACTGGATTCTCAGTCCCATCGCGCAGTATGCGCTTCTGGCACTCGCGCTAGCCAGTTGCCTGGCGCTGTTCCTGTCCATGAAGAGGGAAATTGCCCGGGTTCTCCGCTCTTTCACTGAGAGCCGCGACTCGGCGGCGGCTTCTGCGGCGACCTTGGCCACCGGGTTGGCTGCCCTGCGGCAAGAGATGGAGACCACCGCAGCGCCCTCCTTGACCGGACAGAAATTGAATCTGACCCGGCGCGCGCAGGCTTTGCGCATGCAGCGCCGCGGCGAATCGCCCGCTACCATAGCCGCTGCACTGCGCTTGCCTCGCAACGAAATCGATCTCCTTCTGAAGATCCAAAGGCTGGCAGACGACCCCGCGCCGGCGCCGGAGGCTGGTCGCGTTAAGTCGACTCAGCCTGCATAATTCCAGACACTCCAAAACCATCTCACCAACCCCACTTGTGAGCGGAGGCCGACGTGGCGCCGCGGGTATAGGCCGCGATTTCTGTATTGTTCCGCCCACGAGTCAGACTGGGAACCGGTCGATGGCCGTATAATGAAATCAATCGCGGGTTAGCTGTCAATGTGCGAAGAGGCGAAACGCTTGTTTGTCGAATACCTCGACGCGCTGGAGGAGTACGATCGCCTTCACCTGACCTTGCTTGCGGCCCGCCGCTCGAAGGATCCGGAAGCCATGGAAGCCTATCACGGCCTTTTACATGAGGCCGAGCTCAAGCTTCAGGCCGTTCGGGTAAGCTTTCAGGACCATCAGAAGATGCATAACTGCTCCGAAGTCACACATCTCGAGAACCATTGACCCCTGATGCCTGAGGCTGTTCAGGCCTTTTAGGGTCACCGCGCGCAACAGTTTGCCAGGGGATCCCCCAAGTTCCTCAGTTTCATAATCAGGGTGGTCCGCTTCAGCCCGAGTAACTCCGCCGCCGCAGTCTTATTACCCGCCGTCTTTTGCAGTGCTAGCTCCAGCATGCTCCTCTCGAAATGATTCACCGCCGTTTCAAAATCCATGATTTCCGGTGCGGGAAATGGGGTCGCCGCAGTCTCAAACGGGATCACTTTGGCGGGAACGGCGGGCGCCAGGCCAAAATCGTTCGCGAACAGGATTTCCCTTTCGCCGCTCATCGCCACCGCCATATCCACCGAATTCTCGAGCTGCCGCACATTTCCTGGCCAAGGGCAGCAGCACAGCCGGTCCATGGCCTCGGGTGTCACCTTCTTGACGGGGATATCTTCGGATTGACAGATTTTCTTGACGAAGTGGTCCACCAACAGGGGGATATCGCTCTGGCGTTTGCGGAGCGGCGGCATCTCGAGGGGCACCACGTTGAGCCGGTAATACAGATCCTCGCGAAACCTGCCTTGGCGAACACGCTCCAGCAGGCTTACGTTGGTGGCCACGATCACGCGCACATCCACGCGGATGGTCTCCGAGCTTCCCAGGCGCTGGATTTCCCGGTCCTGCAGCACTCGCAGCAGCTTGGCTTGCAGTTCCAGCGGCATATCGCCGACCTCGTCCAGGAACAGGGTGCCCTTATGCGCGTGCTCGAAACGTCCCACCCGGGTTTGAATCGCTCCCGTGAACGCGCCTTTGACGTGCCCGAACAATTCGGCTTCCAGCAGGTTCTCGGGAAGGGCGCTGCAATTAATCGCGACCAGGGGCTGGGCGGCACGAGGGCCGGCCAAGTGAAGCGCGCGAGCCGCCATTTCCTTTCCTGTGCCCGTTTCGCCGCCAATCAGCACCGTGCAGCGGCGATTTCCGACCAGCCGGATGGTCTCAACCACGGCTTGCATGGCACGGCTTTCCCCCACCAGCAGGCTGCGCCAGGGCTCGGAATTCAGCGCGCGCTCCAGAGACCGCTTGCGTCCCCGGCGCTCCTCCATAGCGGTTTCCAGGCAATCCCGCAGCGTTTCCAGGGAGTCCCGGTATCCCTGGCAATGGTATGCGCCGGCGCGGACCAGCCGCACTGTCTCCGCGGTGCACATGTCGGGATTCCAGAAGAGCACTGGAAGCACCGGATCCACGGCGTGCACCAGTTCCAGTGCATCCACCGCGCTGTTATCGGGCACCTCACCGGAGATCAGAACGCAGTCAAACTCGTCTCTCGAAAACGCATCGGTCGCCTCCGCCAAATTGGAAACGGTGGTTACATCGAAGCCCGTCAGAACCCTGCACCATTCGCTTTCATCAGGAAGGGCATTCGCGACCCGCAGCAGCTTTTGAGACATGTGCGTTTTATGCCAGTTTCGGAGGCAGGATTCTACCCATTTTTTAGGTAGGTTAACTAGTACTAACCCTAGACAGTAATCAGGTTTATCCGATGTAGACATTGCAGTTCGGCCCTAATCGTGCGAGCCTCGTATACGAAGGATTCCAGCACCCCCGATGAGCATACAAATTCACAATGACGGAATTGCCGGCCCCGCAGCTTCCCAGTCCGCTCCGGTTGAGAGCGTGGCGCAACCGGGCTCATCCACGCGGATCAGCATCGCGGCCAACAGCGATGCCGATCAGGTTGAGATCTCCTCGCTTTTCGGAAACATCGCATCATCGGCTAGCGCGCTGGCCGACCAGCAGGCCGCGCGCGTCACTCAATTGGCCGCCCTCTATGCCAGAGGCCAGTACCAGGTGGATTCGCAGCAACTCAGCCGCGCGCTGATTGCCGAGGCCATTTCCAGCGGCTCCGTGGGTGAAGGCAGCTAATGCAGCCGCGGCCAGCTTCCGAGCATATACGCATCGCCCGCGCCAACGTCGGGCTGGCGACCCAGGTCTGCGGAGCGGCCTATAAGACCGCTGTCGAACGGGCCTTCAATCTTCTGGAAACCGCCGCTGCCGAGATGCGTGAGGCCGAAGCCGAGGTTCGCTCCGGGCTGCCAATCGACTCCGCCGAACTGCGCCGTGAAACCGCACTATTGAAACGCGAGATTGCCGTCATGATGCGCGTGATCGATGGCTGTGCGGCTCTGTGCCGCGGACTTTCCATGCGGCTCGGCTGCACGGCCCTCGCGTATACGCCACAGGGCCGCCCGGTCGCGGCGCGTCCCTCCTCGGCGGCCTGTGAATTGCAAGGATAGCGGCGATGTCAAGCCTTTTGGCGATGCTCGGAGCGTCCGGCAACGCCCTGGATGTCTTCCAGCAGGCGCTCAACGTAGTTCAGAACAATGTCAATAACTCGTCGACTCCCGGATACGCGAGCCAGAGCCTGAATCTCGAGGCGCTGCCTCTCGATGTGGCTGGTGGCCTCGCCGGGGGCGTGGCGGCGGCGGGACTCGACAACTCGCGCGATCAATACGCCGAGGAGCAGGTGCAGCAGCAGACCCAGGCGCTCGGACAGTACACCGCCCAAGCTCAGGCCACCGGCACGATTCAAAGCTTCTTCGACGCCTCCGGCTCCAGTGGTGTCTCAGCCGCGCTGAGCGCCCTCTTTCAAAGCTTTTCCGCCTGGAGCGTCACCCCGAGCGACCCCACCGCGGAACAGTCCGTGCTCGACAGCGCCACCAATGTCGCATCGTCCATCCAAGGCTTAGCAAGCTCTCTATCCCAGAACGCGCAACAACTCGACACCAGCATTGCCTCCACGGCCAGTCAGATCAATAGCATTGCCTCGCAGATTCAGGCGTACAACGTGCAGCGCTTGACCGAGACCACTCCCGACCCTGGTGAAGATGCCCAGTTGTACAGCGCCCTGGACAACCTCTCGCAACTCACAAATTTCAGCACCGTCACTCAGGCCGATGGAACGGTTACAGTGCTGCTCGGCGGCGGCTCGCCCCTGGTGATCGGCAACCAGCAGAACGCGCTCAGCACCGCATCCTCCCCGGCAGGGGCTCAGGTCCTGGACTCGCAGGGCAACGACATCACCTCTCAAATCACCAGCGGCCAACTCGGGGGTCTACTGAATGTGCGCAATAGTGTGCTGGGGTCGATGTTAGGCACCCCGACCGAGACGGGTACGCTCAACCAGTTCGCCACGACTTTGGCAGACACCGTCAATCAGATTCTCGAGTCCGGCACCGTATCGTCCGACCCCGGGGCAGCCGCCGGCACAGCATTGTTTACTTACGATAGCGCTGACGACGCCGCTGCAACTCTGGAGGTCAATCCGGACATCACGGCTGCCCAGTTGGCGCCGGTCGATTCCGCTGGAAACGCCAATGGAAATGCCAACCAGCTTGCGGCCCTGGAGAACACGTCCCTAACTCAACTGGGCGGTATGACTCTGACGCAATATTTTGGGCAAATTGCCAGCGACATCGGCGCCGCAAACCAAACCGCGACCGACAACCAGACGAGCCAGCAGCAGGTGGTGGCTTCGGCAACCACCCTGGTGAACCAGGTTTCGGGTGTGTCCCTGGATGAAGAGGCCACAAACGTGCTCCAGTTGGAGCGCGCTTACCAGGCGAGCGCCCAGGTGCTGACGGTGTTGAACACCCTGGCCGACACCGTTTTGGATATGGTTGAGCCGTGGTCGTAAGTAAGGACAGCCTATGATTCTGAATATCAGCGGAGCAACCCAGGCCTACCTGGCCGATCTGAACCTCACGCAGCAGCAGATCAACCAAGCGTCGGCCGAAGTCAGTTCCGGTCTCAGCGTCCAAGAGCCGTCGGACGACCCGGCGGCGATCCCCTCGATCTTTCAAACGCAGGCGGACATTGCCGCCAATCAGCAGGTCCAGTCCAACCTCGGCAGCGTCACGGACGAGCTCCAGACAGCGGATTCGGCATTGCAGAGCGCCATTCAAGCCGTCGAGAACGCCAGCACGATCGCTTCGCAGGGCGCCAACTCCACGGCCACGGCCGCCGACCGCACCAACCTCGCCCAACAGGTGGCCGGATTGCAGCAGGCGCTGGTGGGCATCAGCAACACAACCTATAATGGCCGCTATATCTTCAGCGGAGATCAGGACACCAGTCCCGCGTACCAACTCGATCCCTCCCAACCCGATGGCGTGCAACAGTTGGTTTCCGCGCCCTCCACCCGCGTAATTGTGGACGCCACGGGCACCGCGATTTCGGTCGCCAAAACCGCACAGGAGATCTTCGACGCGCAAAATCCCGATGGCACCGACGCGAGCGGGAACGTCTTCGCCGCCGTGAATTCGCTGTTAACGGCGCTGAACAACAACGATCAGGCCGGCATCACTCAGGCATCCTCGGCGCTCCAGTCCGCGGACACCTACCTGAACCAGCAGCTCGCGTTTTATGGCGAGGCTGAGGATCGCATCTCCACTGCGACCGACCTCGCGCAGAAATTCCAAACCCAGCAGCAGGCCCAGCTCAGCAACCTTCAAGATGCCAATATCCCCAGCGTCGCCTTGCAGTTGAGTCAAGCCCAACTGGACCAGCAGGCGGCGCTATCGGCCGAGGCGGAGATCCAGCAAGATAGGAACCTGTTCAGCTATCTGGGTTAGCAACGGAGATCGTGACGATAATGGATTCCACAGAGAAGCCCCTTGGACCTCGGCCCGTGCCGCACCCCGCCGAATACGAGGCCTGCGCTCCGGGCGCTTTTCCGTCCGGACAAATGGCTTTTGTACACGCGATTCAGGAGAAGTTCCTTAGCGCATTCGCGTCGGGGCTTGCCGCTCGCCTGGAAACGACGGTTACCACCCAGCTCGCCGCGGCACAGCCGCTTTCCCGGAGCGCATTCCTGCAATCCGTCGAAGAGGGTGGATGCCTGCTCACGCTGGACGCGGAACCGGTGCGCGGCCAGGTGCTGATCGCGCTTTCCAAAGGTCTGGCGGAGTACCTCTTACGGGTTCTTCTGTGCGCTCCTCCAAACTCCAACGATGGCTCCCGCGCGGTTACCGAGATCGAGCTGTACATATTGCGCGAGATCTTCGAATCGCTGGCGCGCGAACTGACGGCTGCTTGGAAAGCCGCGGGCATCGCGTTTCGCTGGACACCCACCGGCGCCCGTGAAACGGCCTCCGGCCAGGACACCATGCTAGTATTCGAATGCCACATGGATCTAAATGACGTGCGGGAGACCTTCCGCATCGCGGTGCCCGCCTTCCTGGCGCGCATGGCGGCCCTGCAATCCGCCTCCGCCGCGGCCGAAGAGGCTCCAGCACCCGTGCGGGAAGTGATTCTTGACGCCCTGCGCCGCGCCAACGTGAGTGTTGAAGCGGTGCTGTCCAGCTCGACGCTGCGCATGGGAGACCTGCTGGCGATGGAGCCTGGACACGTCCTGATGTTAGCTCAGCCCGCCGGTTCCCCGGTCGAATGTCGCATCGGCGGCAAGCCCAAATTCCACGGCGAATGGGTACGGAACGGCAATCGCCAGGCACTGGTACTGCTGTAGGCGGCAGCCGGCGTCTGTTAGTTCCGGGGGACCAAGTGCCAGAGCAAATGCAAGTACACCTTCAGTTTTGGACTTTGGCTCCCAAGCTCAAGCAGATCGGGGTATCTCCTCATCCGCCCCGCCACCGCTTGCAGCAGTTGCATGCGCTCCTCCTCACCCGTATCGTGCGCCTCGACCGGAACCGAGAGGCTACGCTCCAATTCCGTGTGTACCCTAAGCACATCGCCAGAGAGCCAAGCTTTCAACAAGTTCTCGGCTAGCCGGCCGGCAAGGGATGGGGAATGTTGCAGCGCTGCTTGCATTCGCTTCTCATTTCGGCTGTTTCACCGGCGGTTTCTACGATATTTTCCCGCCTCTCTCCGGATATCTCTCTCGAAAGACCAGGCAAGATCGCCGATGTGTTGTGTGAGAACCGATCATGATCCATGTCACGCGCCTCAACCACACCCCTGTGGTGCTGAATAGCGATCTGATCGAGCAAATCGAGACGACTCCCGACACCGTTATCAGCATGACCACCGGTGAAAAGATCATGGTGCTGGAATCCACGGAAGAGATCATCGAGCGCGTCCGCCTTTTCCGTCAGTCCATCCTAGCCCCGCAGGATAACTCCAATGGCCAATCCGCACCCTAAAAAAAAGACTGGTTGGCGTCTCGACCTGGGCTCCGTCGGTGGTGTCATTCTGGCCGTGGGAGGGATTTTGGGCGGCTTGATCCTGGACGGCGGAAAGGTCACCGACGTCCAGCAGATCACCGCCGCCATGATCGTCTTTGGCGGCACCCTCGGCGCGGTCATGCTGACCACCCCTCTGGAAGTTTTGATGGGTGCAGTCCGGAAACTCGGCTCAGTCTTTTTCGAAAAGGCTCAACCGGTGGCCGAAACCATCGAGGATATTATCGGCCACGCCATCCAGGCGCGCAAACAGGGAATCGTTTCCCTGGAGGAGGAAGCCGCCAAGATTGAGGACCCCTTCTTGCGCAAGGCTCTCAATCTGGCGGTGGACGGCATCGAAATGAGCCAGATCCGCGCCATCATGGAGCGCGAAATCGAGCTTATGGAGCAGCGGGGCGAAGCCGAAGCCAAGGCGTTCGAAGCGGCCGGCGGTTATTCCCCCACCATTGGCATCATCGGGGCCGTGCTGGGGCTCATGCAGGTGATGAAGAACCTGGCGAACATCGATGAAGTCGGCCGGGGCATCGCGGCCGCCTTCGTGGCGACGGTCTACGGCGTAGGCGCAGCCAACATCTTCTTTCTGCCCGCCGGCGGCAAGTTGCGGGCGCGCGTGCGCAGCGAGGTTCAACTTCGGGAACTGATGTTGCAGGGGGTTCTCGCCATCGTCGAAGGGCTGAACCCGAAACTGATTCGAACCAGGCTCGACGCCTATATCGTCCGGCCCGCCTCCAAAGATAAGCCTGCCCGCGAGCGCCAGCCCACCTCCCAGGCTGCGGCGGCGGAGGGCTGATCTTGGCTCGCAAGAAAGCTACAGCACACGAGAACCATGAGCGCTGGCTGGTTTCCTACGCCGATTTCATCACCCTGCTCTTCGCCTTCTTCGTGGTGATGTTCGCCAGTTCACAAACCGATAAATCCAAAGCCCAACAGGTGTCCGAATCGGTCAAGTCCGCACTGGAAACGGGTGGCGTCGCCGCGGCGGTACATGAGATCCTGGGCGGCACCGTCGATGAGCGTGGCAAGGGCAACGCCATGATGAGGGGGCCGGGGGGCACCGAGCCCAAGCGGATTGAAGAAAAACAGGTGATCGCCGAGTTGCTTCCTTCCCTGAACTATCTGACGCACGCGCTCGAACAGGAGATCAAGGACGGCAAAATCGAAGTTCACCTCGAACCGCGCGGCCTGGTGGTGAGTCTGCGGCAGGCCACGTTCTTCCCTTCCGGCGAAGATACCATCGACCCGGCCACCTACGACAGCATCGATAAGATTGCCGACACCATTGAGAAACTCCCCAATTCCGTCCGGCTGGAAGGCCATACCGACTCCATCCCCATCCACACAGCCCGATTCCGCAGCAACTGGGAACTGTCCGCCGCCCGCAGCATCGCCATGCTCGAGCTGCTCTCCACCCGCTACAACATCCCCCGGGAACGCATGGGCATCGCCGGGTACGCCGACACCATACCCGCGGATACCAACGATACCGAGGAAGGCCGCGCCCACAATCGCCGAGTGGACATCGTCATTCTCAATCAGCAGGTGGTTATGACCGATCCCCGGGCGGCCGAACCAGCCCGTTCCGCACCGCCGCCACACAAGAAATAGCGGCACACCACCGCCACGCGCACGCATTCGGCGTTTAAATTGCACAAATCCGCGTGATGCCACGCATTCAGACAAAGTGCTTCGACGAACTGGAATACTCGCCCGATGCCGTCTTTGAGTTTCCCTACGGCATACCCGGCTTCGAGGCCGAACACGCCTTCGTGTTCCTGGAGCAGCCTGCCACCCATCCCCTGATGTTCATGCAGAGCCTCTCACGCCCGGACGTCTGCTTCATCCTGATACCCGTCCGGGCTGCCGACCGGCATTACAAGTTGTGTCTTTCGGAGGAAAACTTGTTCGCTCTGCGCCTCCCCGCCGACAGCCAGCCGCGGATGGGAAAGGATATCCTCTGCAGCGTCATGGTGTGCGCAGCCGATGACCAGCGGCCCCATCCGACCGTCAATCTGTTCGCCCCCATCGTGATCAATCTCAGGCGGAAAATCGGCATTCAAGCCATCCAGACGGAGTACTCTCCCCGGCATCCGCTGATCTCCCAAGTCCCTCAAGAGGAGCTGGTCGCGTGCTCGTAATGCGCCGCCGCGCTGGTGAGAGCTTTCTCATCGGCGAGGCTATCGAAATCGAAGTGCTGGAGATACTCGGCACGCGCGTCAAATTGGGAATTGTGGCGCCCGATTCCTTCCTGATTCAGCGCGAGGAAATCAAGATCACCCGCGACGAAAACATCGCCGCCGCGCGCAGCGTACGGCAGCAAAACATCTCCTCGTTTCTAAACCAGGTCGCGTCCCAACCGGCCGGTGCGCCTGTCAAAAATTTGACGGATGCGTCCATATTGACAACGAAATGTACTTAGGATTTGGTGAAAAAAATACTAGAAGTCACTGATACTCTCCCGATATGAATCAGTGAAAGGCTGATACATCGGGTATCCGAATCGGAGAACCCGAACCCGGACACGAAGTCCTGGACGTATCGCAAACAGGACGTCAAACACTATGTCGATTTCATTTCAGACCAACTACGCGTCGTTGGTAGCCCAGGAGAATCTGACCACCAACAATAATTTCCAGACCAAAACGATCGAAGCGTTGACCTCTGGATATCGCATCAACAACTCCGGCGACGACCCCGCGGGTCTGGCAGTTGCCAACCAGTACCGCGACAGCGTGGCGGAACTGACGCAGGGCGTCATCAATGGCAACTCCGCTTTGAGCAGCCTGCAGATCATGGACGGCGGCTTGAACAACATCAGCACCATGCTGGATCGCATGCAAACCCTGGCCACCGAATCGGCTTCCACCTCATTTCAAGGCGACCGCGGCACCCTGGATCAAGAATTCCAGACCCTGAAGACGGAAATCACTCGTGAAGCGACCAACATCGGACTGGTAGCAGGTGGCGCCAACGCAACCAGCCAGTCGGTGTATATCGGCGGCGCTCCCACGGGCGGGTCGTTGACCTCGGGCGCGGTGAACATAGACCTGTCCGCGGGGCTGGTAGATGCGGACAGCCTGGGCTTGACGAATAGCACGGTCACCACCGGCGGGGGCGGAACCACGGCCGGTGTCAGCGCCGGCGCCGCCCTGGCAAACCTCACTCTCAATAAAACTGTCGCGTTGGGCGCCAATGCGGTCACCTTCACGGTGTACAGCGGAAACCAGAGCGCGGCCGTGAGCCTCCAAGGAACGGCGACGGTGAACCAGTTCATTTCGGCTATCAACAGCCAAATTGCCGCGGCCGGGATCTCCGGTGTCAGCGCGGACCTCAACGCAACTACTGGGTCGATCGAATTCCAGGGCACCAACTACGTCTTAGGTCCTATTACGGATGCGGGCCATAACCTGTTCCTGGCGGCGGGCGCGACTGCCGCGGCTACCGCCAACGGCGCGCTATATACCACCGCGGCGTCGCCGTGGGCCGGTACGGAGTCGGCCGCCCAAACTCTGACATTCACAGTCGGCGGCCAGAATCAAAGCATCACGCTTGCTACCGGTACCACGGAGGCCCAGGCGGTCGACCAGATCAATAGCTCCATGAACTCCCTGGGCATTTATGCGACAACGGATGGCGCCAACGTTTATTTTGAGGGCACCAGCCCGTTCACGGTGACGCCAGGGGCCCCTGGCGCCGGCACCGGTTTCACGGCAGGGGCGATCACCAGTTCAGTGCTCAACGGCGGCACCTTGAATAGCGCGACTCAAAATGCAACTGACGCGATCACCGCCATCAGCAACGCTCTTGCCCAGCTCGGCGTGGTGCAGGGCACGGTCGGCGCCGCCGAAAACGACCTGAACTACGCCGTCAGTCTGGCCAACTCGCAGATTACCAACGACTCCTCGGCGGAATCCCAGCTCCGGGATGCCGATGTCGCGACGGAAGCGGCCAACCTCAGCAAGGCACAGGTGCTGGAGCAGGCCTCCGTGGCTGCCATGGCCCAGGCCAACGCGACGCCGCAGGCGATTCTCAAGCTGTTGCAGTAGGTCTAACCCTCTTACAGCGGCAGATGAAACCGTGGGCCGGACCCTCTCCGGGTTCGGCCCACATTTTGCATAGGCTGTGATCATGGCTACGAGCGCAAGTCCCATATCGATCCCGACGTTCAGCGGCAGCAGCACCTTTTCCAGCTCCTTCCAGCAGGTGCTCACCAACGCCGTGGAGCAAGCATCTCTTCCCATCCAGCAGATGCAGAATGACGTCACCGACCTCACCAGCCAGCAGTCTGCCCTGAGCCAGCTCGAATCCACCTTCGAGTCGCTCAGTAGCGCCTTGCAGGACATCGGTTCGGCGGCCAGCGGCAGCCCATCCGCGAGCGTCTCCGATCAGTCCGTGGTGAGTGCGTCCGCGACCTCTTCCGCCCTGCCCGGCACCTATTCGATTCAAGTGGATACCATGGGATCCTACGCCACCGCCATGAGCCAGGCCGGTTCCACTACGGTGACCGATCCCACCACCCAGAACATCAGCTCGGCATCGTCTTTCACCCTCACGGTCAATGGCACAAATACCACCATCACGCCGGCGGATGGCTCTCTCGAAGGACTTGCCTCCGCCATCAACAGCTCGTCGGCGGGCGTGCAGGCCACCATCGTCAACCTGGGTTCCAACACCAGCCCCGATTACCGTCTGGTGGTCACCAGCGATTCTCTAGGTTCTCTAGGTTCTAATGGGATTCAGCTCTCGGATGGCTCCTCTGAGCTGCTGGGCAACTTCTCCGACGGCTCCCCGGCCACCTATCAAGTGAACGGGTCCAGCACGGTATTGCAGAGCAATTCGCCCCAAGTGACGCTTTCCCCGGGACTGACGGTCACCCTGCTGGGCACCAGCTCGGATCCGGCTACAGTTACGGTCTCCCAGGACTTCAGCTCGCTGCAGAGCGCTCTTTCGAATTTTGCGAGCGCCTACAACTCAGCGGTCAGCGCGGTGGGGCAGCAGATCGGGCAAAACGCCGGACCGCTTTCCGGCCAGAGTATCGTCTATACGTTGAGCGACGCGTTGCAGAGCATTTCGCAATACATGTCGGGATCGGGTGCGGTGGCCGCAACGAGCGACTTCGGGCTGTCGGTGGACAACACTGGCCAGATGTCGTTCGATGCTTCGACGTTCGACGCCCAGAACAGCGCGGCCATCACGCAGTTCCTCGGCTCCGCCACTTCCGGCGGCTTTATGCAAGCCGCGACCAATGCCTTAACCGCGGTCGACGATCCCAACACCGGCGATCTCGAGACCGAAGCCAACGGGCTGCAAGACCAGATCAACAGTGAGAACCAGCTCATCCAGGACTACCAGACACGCGTCACTACCATGGAAACCAACCTCGAAAGCCAGCTCTCGCAAGCCGACGCCGCCATCGCCGTCTTGCAGTCCCAGAAGACCTATTACGCCGATCTTTTCCAGGCGGAGTATCCGGCCACATCGAGTACCTGATGATTCCCCTGCATTTGGAGCAACTCGAAAAGAAACTCCGCGCCGCCGCCGCATGCAGGCGGTATCAAGAGGTGACGCAGTTGGCCACGGAATTCGGCCAGGCCGTGCGAGCATATGCACAAGCCCTCCCCAAGGGCGACCGGCGCGCCGTCGAAGCCGCGCACAAGCTGGATGACGTTCTCTCCTGGACTCTGGTGACGCTGCAAGCCGCGCGCTCCACCTGCCTCGCCGAACTGCGCCGGGTCACTACGGCAAACCGCTATGCCCGCCCTTGCGGCGAACCGCGCAGGACCGCGGCCATACACTTGGACGCGTAATCTCTCTCTAGGGGGACGTCAATTCGCTGACACGTCACCCGGTTGACAACTTTTTCCCTGGGATTTCGCTGGGTTTACTCGCAGCCGCAATGGAACGCCAGTTGCCTGCACAATGGCGCCGTGATCGATAGTATTACCGATAGCCTTGAGCAGTACATGAACGTGATCAGTTTGCGGCAGAAGCTGGTTGTGTCCAACATCGCCAATGCGGATACACCCGGCTATAAGACGCAGGACCTGGATTTCCAATCGAGCTTCCTGGCGGCTCTCGACGGCGGCTCTCCGCAGCTCACGGAAGTCGCCACTCTTCCCACCAAGAACGACGGCAACAATGTCGACCTGGACCGCGAGGCCCGCCTGCTCGCCGAAAATGCCATGCGATTCAGCGTCGCATCCAACCTGATGCGGTCGCAACTGAACACCATTAAAGAGGCCATCCAAGGAGGCAAGAGCGCATGAGTCTATTCTCCGCCCTCTCCGTCAGCGCTTCCGGCATGGCGGCCCAACGCACGCGCGCGGCCCTGCTGGTGGAGAACATTGCCAACTCGGAAACCACCCGCACCCCCGAAGGCGGCCCTTACCGCCGCAAAGATGCGATTTTCTCCAGCGATGAGACCGGTTCGGCGTTCGCTTCGGAGTTGGATGCGCAACTGGGCGGACAGCAGCTCACCGGCGTCAAGGTCGCGAGAATCACCGTGGATAACAGCCCGCCCGAAAAACGCTACCTGCCAGGCCATCCCGATGCCGACGCCGATGGCTATGTTTCCATGCCGAAGGTCAACCCGGCCGAAGATATGGTGGACCTGATCGGCGCGAACCGTAGCTATCAGGCTAACGTCGCGGCAATGTCCGCCGTCAAGGACATGATTACGAAGTCCATCGATCTGCTGCGATAGGAGGCCTCTATGACCGCACCCATCTCAAGTATCACTCCCATCGGAATGCCCCAGTTGGCGCCGGCCGCTAACGCCGCGGGCCAGCCCGGTGAGTTTCAAAACACCCTCTCCAGCGCTATCGACTCGATCGAATCGCTACAGAACAGTGCGGCCAGCTCGGTGCAGCAGTTCCTCACCGGACAGAACGAAGAGCTGCACACCACCATTCTCGCCACCCAGAAGGCGGAACTCGCATTCGAGCTGGGACTGCAAGTGCGCAACAAAGTGGTCGACGCCTACCAGGAAATCATGAAGATGCAGATGTAGCCAGCGGAAGCCGCCATGGACCAGATCACTACCCTCATAAGCGGGCTTTCTCTCAAACAGCGTATTTCGATCATCGCGGCCGCGCTGGCGGTGGTTGCCGGCGTGATCGGCTTCGTCCACTGGAAGCACGAAGGTGATTTTCGCCCGCTGTACACGTCGATGGCCCCGGAAGACGCGGCCGGCGTGGTGCAGAAGCTGAGAGAGACCGGAGTCGAATACCGATTGTCGGATAATGGCGGCACCGTCATGGTTCCAACGGAAAAGCTGGCGGAATCGCGACTGGCGCTGGCCGCCGCGGGCCTGCCGAAGACCGGCCGGATCGGCTTCGAGCTCTTCGATAAGAGCAATTTCGGCGCAACCGAGTTCGTCGAGCACATCAATTATAAGCGCGCTCTCGAGGGCGAGCTCGAACGCTCCGTCATGAGCCTGGCGGAGGTGGAGCAAGCCCGTGTCCACCTCACCCTTCCCAAAGAATCCGTGTTTCTCGACCAGCAGCAGCCGGCCAAGGCCAGCGTGATGGTGAAACTGCGGCCGGGGGCGCGGATTTCCGCCCAGAACGTGCTCGCGGTAACTAATCTGGTGGCCAGCGCCGTTGAAGGACTGAATCCCGATGCCGTCTCCGTGGTGGACATGGACGGCACGCTCCTGAGCCGGCCCAAGACAACGGCTGCGGGCGATGGCTCGGAGATTACCAGTGAATCGCTCGAAGTCCGCCAGCAAATAGAGAAGAACCTCGTGGCTAAAATCAGCGAAACGCTGGAACCGCTCCTCGGGGCCCAGGGATTTCGCGCTGGCGCGTCCGTGGATATCGACCTGGCCAGCAGTGAACAGCAGGAGGAAACACTGGACCCTGAGCACTCCGTGATGCTCAGTTCCCAAAAGACCGAGGATGTGACCCAGCGCGCCGACACTTCCGGAATCCCGGGCACGGCTTCGAACCTGCCGCAGCAAGCGGCTTCCTCCGGCAAGGGCGCCAACGGGACTTCGCGGCGTACCGAGAATGTCACGTATCAGACCAGCCGTCTCATCCGCCATACGAAGATTCCCCAGGGTGTGGTCCGGCGCATGTCTTTGGCCGTCCTGGTGAATCAGAGCGTGCGGTGGGAGGGCGAAGGAGCGGCCCAGCGCCGCGTGCTGTCGCCGCCCTCGCCGGAGACGCTGAAGACCATCAAAGACCTGATAGCCGGCGTTGCCGGGCTCAACGAGCAGCGCGGCGACCAGCTCATCGTCGAAACCCTACCCTTCGAATCCAGCCTAAACGCGGAGCCGCCGAAACCACCAAAGCCTGTTCCCGCGCCGGCGGCTAAACCTACCGGATGGCTCGAGTTCGCAACGAAATATCGCGACCTGTGGGCGCCCGTCACCCTTGGACTGGCGATTCTGGTGGTCCTGGTGCGCGGGATATTCCGCCTTGTGCGGCGCGCTCCTGCAAGAGAAGCCAGCATCCCGGCTGAGCTGCAGGCGCCCGCGGCCCTCACGGAGCTCAGCCCGGCAGCCGCGCAAATCGCCGCCACTGCGGCGGCTCCGCCCGCGGCCGAAGATAACAGCGAACTCGCCGAGCGCGTCCGTTTAGTCGCCAAACGCGAGCCGGCTTTGACCGTTAACGTGTTGCGTATGTGGCTCCAGGAAAGCCCGCCTAAGCCATCATGACCGAGATTACTGAACCCGTTTCCGGCGCGACTAAGGCCGCCATGTTCCTGATGGGAATCGGCGACCAGGTATCCGCTGAGTTGTTGCGCCAGCTCGACGCCAATGAGATCCGCCGCCTGACGTCGGAAATCGCAGCTCTGGAAGCCGTGGCGCCGCACCACATGGTGAGCGTTTTCCGCGAATTCGAAGGTCTCACAGGCTCCAGCCGCTTCTTCGCCAAGGGCGGCGCCGGGTTTGCCCGCCGTCTGATCGAGCAAGCGCTGGGGACGGAATCCGCGAACAAGCTCTTGGATTCCCCGGAGCTGCTGCCGGCGCCGAATTCGCAACAGGCCAATCCGGGGCTGCGGATTCTGGAGAGTGCGGAGCCGCGCCAGTTGGCCGCCTTCCTGCGCAACGAGAATCCGCAGACCGTCGCGCTGGTGCTCTCGAATATGGCTCCCGAAGCGGGTGGCGCGCTGCTCCAATCGCTTCCCGCCGAGCTGCAGTCGCAGGCGGCGTTGCGCATGGCCACTCTGGACCGCGTCTCCCCGGAAGTATTCCGCAAAATCACGGAGGCCATCGGCTCCAAGCTGAAAGCAATCCGCCAGGTGAGCCGCTCCGACGGCATACGTTCCCTGGCCGGCCTGCTGAACCACGTCGAATCGGCGCTGGCGGATAGGATCCTCTCGGAGGTCGAGCAAGAGAACCAAGGCGCCGCCAATTCGGTTCGCAGTATCATGTTCACGTTTGAGGACATTCTCAGCATCGATAAGCAGGGCATGAAGACCCTCACAGGGCGGCTCGATTCCAAGATTCTGACCCTCGCCCTCAAAGGCGCTGCGGGGAAGATCCGCGACCATTTCACGCAGTGCATGTCGCAGAGGGCCTCCGAGATGCTTAACGAAGACATCGAAGCGCTCGGCGCCGTGCGCATCCGCGACGTGCAGGCGGCCCAGCAGCAGGTGATTGCCACAGTCCGGCAATTGCAACAGGAGGGTAGCATTGTGATCAGCCGCGACGGTAGCGACGAATATGTTGTGTAGAGTCCTAAAGGACGCCGGAGCGGAACTAGCGCCCGTACCATGGCGCCGTTTCACGGTTTCCCCGGCGTGCGCGGCCAAGCCGGATACGGCAGCCGACGACGACACGGAAATCGCGCAACTCCGGGTAAGAAATGCCGAACTGGAGGCGGAGGTAGAGACGAAGTCGCGCCAATCCTATGCGGCTGGCCTTCGCGCCGGAGAAGAATCGGCACGCCAGAGCCTCGAATCCGGCATTCGTGAAACCGTCCAACAACTCGCCGCCACCGTCGCGGAACTGGCAGAGACGCGCGCGGAGACCATCCGGCGCGCCGAAGCCGACACTGTACGGCTTTCCATCGAGATCGCGCGGCGGGTACTGCACCGCGAGCTTTCCGTCGACGGTTCCGCGCTCGAGGCCCTCATCAAGGCGGCCATGGAAAAGCTGCAGGCGCAGGAAGTGTACCGTGTACGCATTCATCCCGACCACGAAAAACTGGTGCGGGCCTGCCTGGATCAGACCGGGCGTGGCCAATCCATCGCTGTAGTCAGCGATCCTGTGCAACCCAAGGGCGGAGCCGTTTTTGAAATCAGCCGCGGCTCGCTGGATGCTTCCGTGGGAACCCAGCTCGCGGAGATCGAGCGCGGCCTCATCGACCAACTGGAGGCTCATGTATGACGGCACCGCCACTCATCGACCTGAATCCGTACATCGCCGGCGTTCGCAGTTTCGAACTGCTTCCCTGGACCGGGGAAGTCGTCGAGCTCGTGGGCCTGCTGGTGGCGTCGCGCGGGCCGGCTGTGGCTGTGGGAGACTTTTGCGAGGTGGTTACCTCGAACGGCCGCCGCATTCGCACCCAGGTAATCGGGTTTCGCGATGACCACGTGCTCTCCATGCCGCTGGAAGAAATCGATGGCATCCAGTTGCACGACCGAATCATCGCCCGGCGGGAGGACGCCCAGGTCGCAGTCGGACCCGATCTCGTCGGTCGCGTCCTCGATGGTTTCGGCAAGCCGCTCGACCGGGGGTCCCCGATTCGACCGGCCGCGACCTATCGTTTATACCAGCCGCCGGGAAGCCCGCTCGATCGGGAGCACATCGTCAATCCCATCGCCACCGGCATCCGCGCCATCGACACGCTGATCCCCGTCGGCACCGGGCAGCGCATGGGGATCTTCGGCGGCAGCGGCGTCGGAAAGAGCACATTGCTCGGCGCCATGGCGCGCCACAATTCCGCGGACATCACGGTGATCGCACTCATCGGTGAGCGCAATCGCGAAGTTCGCGCCTTCCTCGATCACGAACTCGGTCCGGAGGGCCGCGGGCGCTCGGTCGTGGTCTGCTCCACTTCCGACCGGCCCGCTCCGCTGCGCGTCCGGGCATGCTTCGTGGCGCTTGCCATCGCCGAGTACTTCCGCGACCAGGGCGCCAACGTATTGTTGATCATGGATTCGGTTACGCGTCTCGCCATGGCCCAGCGCGAAATCGGGCTGGCAGCGGGTGAGCCGCCCAGCCAGAAGGGATACACGCCCTCCGTCTTCAACCTGTTGCCGAGAATCCTTGAGCGCGCCGGGAATTTTCAGAAGGGATCCATCACCGGTTTCTTCACGGTCTTAGTCGAGGGGGACGATTTCAACGAGCCGGTGTGCGATGCAGTGCGCGCCATTCTGGACGGCCACATCATCCTGTCGCGCCGCCTCGCAGCCGCCGGGCACTATCCCGCCATTGACGTGCTGCAATCGGTGAGCCGCCTGGCCCCCAAGCTTTCCTCGCCGGAGCACATGAGCGCGGCCCGCAAACTGCGCGAGGCGATGGCGACCTACGGAGAATCGAAAGACTTGATCGAGCTCGGAGCGTACACGGCCGGAACGAACCCGGCGCTCGATGCGGCCATCTGCATGCAGCCCGAGATCGCTGCGTTTTTGAAGCAGGACACCCAGGCGGATGCACCCTTCGCGGATGCACTCGGGCGCCTGAAGACGATTGCGGAAAGGCTCTAGCGCCCGGTGCAGCGGTTCCAGTTCCGGCTCGAACGCGTGCTCGAGTGGCGCCGCAAGAAGTGCCGGATGGAGGAGAACCGCCTGACGACCTGCCTTGGTCTGGTACATGCGACGGAGCGGAAGATTGAGCAATTGCGGGCCGAGCGAACGTCTATTGATCGCGAACTGCTCGCGCGCACCGCAATTCCCGCGGCGGATCTCCTGAACCTGGGCCACTACCGTCTGCGCGTGAGCAAAGAAGAAAGCGATCTAGCCGAAGAACGCCGGCAGCGCGTGCGATCCGCGTCCGAACAACGCGCGCGCGTCCAGAAAGCTCAACAGAACGTCAAGTTGCTGGAAAAGCTGAGAGAGCGTCGCCTCGAAGAGCATACTGTTCTCGCCGGACGCGAACTGGAGCAGGCGGCAGCCGAGGGTTATCTGGCCCGCTGGTCGCAGTCGCGCCGCGCAAATTGACGAGCTGCAGCGTCAGAATCTGGTCCAGAACGGCGCTTGATATGCTAGCCGCGCGCGCCGCGCTGAGAACTCAGACGGCGAGGCCACCCGTGTCGTCAACATGTGCCGCGGTGCGAATTGCGAATTATAAGTTCGTCTTCCCCGTCAAAGATCTGACGATTGGACTAGCCGTCAAAACGGCGACGCCTCAGCCGCCGTTCTATCCGATTGAAAAGAATGCCGATTTCAGGTGGCTGATGATTTGCATTCCTCCCGTGCGATGGCAACGTCAACAGTCATAATTGAAGACCGACAGGAATTCACGCGACGGCCGGCAGCCCGTGTCAGGCGGGGAGGCCTTGACTTCGGCATGCTCCTCGGTATTGCGATCGCGTCGACCGCCTTGGTCGCGGGGATCGCCGTTAATGGTGTTAGCGTTCATTACTTTATCCAACCGACGGGCGTCCTGATCGTTTTGGGCGGAACTCTCGGCGTCATCCTGATTACGACTCCGCCCGCTGCGCTGCTCCTCGCGTTGCGGCGGACTCTCAATCTCTTTTCAACGGAAGCTTCCCCAAACCAGGAAGATCTGATTGAGGAAATTGTTTCGTATGCCAGAATCGTCAGAATTAAAGGCATGCTGGCGATCGAACCGGCCATTGGTCAGGTAAGCCACGGCTTCCTGCAGGAAGCGCTGTTATTTGCCATGGACGCGAAGGAGCGCAGTGACTTGCAGTCGGCCCTTGAAAATAAGGTTCGGTTCTGTGAGAGACAGAGCGAGGCCGCGGCCAGGGTGCTTGAAGTCGCGGGAGGGTTCGCCCCTACCATCGGCGTGCTCGGTACCGTGGTCGGACTCATCGACGTCCTCCAGCAATTCTCGAGTCTGTCCACCATTGCGTGCGGCGTCGGAGCTGCCTTTACCTCGACGATCTACGGCCTGGCGCTGGCAAATCTCGTGCTGCTGCCGGCGGCACATCGCATTCGCTCTCGGGCCTCGGAAACATTCGATCTTCAGGAACTGATGACAGAGGGCGCTTTGTACCTCTTCGATGGCATGCATCCCCGGCTCGTCCGGCAGCGGTTGCATTCTTTCCTGAATGCCTCACCCGTCCATGATGGCTCTACCCAGAGTTTGGAGTCCGCGCTGCAAACCGGACAGATATGAGGCCGAGATATCCGCAAATCGCCACCAATCAGCGCGACCGATGGATGATCAGCTATGTTGACGTCCTGACCATTCTTCTGGTTTTTTTTCTGGTCGGCGCAGCCCGGAGTCTGAACGTTCCACCGGCGCAGGCGGTTATTCCCCCCCAGCCTTACATGGCGCCCGCGAAAGGGCACCCGCGACGCACGAATCTGATCCTCGCCCAAGAACGTCTCAGAGAGCGGGGGGTAGAACCGAAGCTCGAGCCCCGTGGTCTCGTCATCAGCCTCCTACAGGTGGTTCTCTTCCCATCCGGTCAAGACACAGTGAGTCCTCAGGCGTTGCCCACCATCGCGCAGATTGCGGACGTCCTTCGCGATATCCCAAATAACGTGCTGCTCATTGGCCACGCGGACACAATTCCGGTCCACAATCGTCGTTTCCGCAACAACTGGGATCTTTCGATGGCGCGCAGCCAGAAGATCCTCGAGCTCTTGAGCAACCGCTACGGTATTCCGGAGTCGCGCCTTTCGATCGCAAGCTATGGTCCGTATCGCCCGGCAGCTCCGAACGACACCGTAGATGGCCGGGCGTCAAACCGGCGGGTGGAGATCGTGATCCTGGATGAACCAGCTTCGGAAAACTCTCAAGCCCAGTGATCAACGCTCGCAGCTCACCTTCCAGCCCCCACCCCACTTTCGATTCGCAGGCGCCGCGGAGCGCCTGGGGCGACGTTCTGCTCGCCTCAGCAGGCCCCGCACCGACCGGCTGGGAAAGAAACAGTGGCATTTTGTGTCGATTTTCGGTCGGCGGAGGCAGAACCGCAAGCGTGGAGATTTCCAAGGTAAGCAGTCGAAATCACCCGCAAGTAGCAGAAAACAAGTTGACAAATGCGTGTTTCCTCCCTGGAAATCGCGCTCGAGAATAACCTAATTTCCGTAGGTTTAGTGGAGATGGAAGGCCCCCAGCCTAAGAATTGTCTGAAAAAAACTCAGAATTCTCGGGTAATTCCGGGGAAGAGTGTGGTAAACTCGTCTCGTTTCGGGCAGAGTAGAGGACTTCCCTGTGGTTGCCGGGAACGTCCGCGCCGCCCGTACAAGGCACCCCGGAGAATTAGAACTTAGAGGCCAACGACAATGCCACGCACTCTCCAGAAGGCCCCCGCAATTGCTCAAACAGCCTGCCCCCACACCGCGGACGCACCCAACCGAATTTGGCAGAATTCCCTTCCAACCGAAAGTGAAGCGGTGAAGGTCTTGCTGATTAGCCCCCTGGACGACGATCACCGGTCTCTAACACAAATCCTACGGCACTCGAAGTGGAAATACTGTGCTGCCCGGAGTAGGGCCGAAGCATTCGCATTCCTCCGAGACAATGCGGTTCCCGTGCTGATCTGCGAATCCGACTTAATCGACGGTACGTGGCGCGATATGTTAGACCGGACCACTCACATGCAGCACGCCCCCCTGTTGATCGTGACTTCCCGATCGGCAGACGATGCTCTGTGGGCGGAAGTGCTCAACCTCGGCGGCTACAACGTTCTGGCCAAACCGTTCGACAGCAGGGAAGTCTTTCACGTGGTCGCCAATGCCTGGCTGCATTGGAAGAACCAGGGGAAGTACCCAACGTCATACGCCAGCACTGCGTAGGCGAGCTTTTGAACGATGCGGGCGGACTGTCAGGGCCAACGGTCCTCGAATTATAGCCGTTGGGTTTCTTCTCTTTTTGCAAATCATGGAAACCGCTCCGCTGAATTGAGCGCAGGAATCAGCTTGTCATCGAGCGCGAGCCGATCGGCAATCGGCTGGTTGGGGGACTCTCGAACTGACCGCAGCCCGAGGACCTGACATAAAGTAGTCGATTGTCAATATGGTCCGGAACCACGCATGCTACCATCGTTACTCCGAGGGAGAAGAAATGATGGGGTCGGCTGCGCCAGCGCTGGGAGCCGCGGCTTCGCGCAGAACTCATCGCATGGCGGCGCCGGCGGCGATCGCGCTGAGCGTGATGGTCTTCTACTGGGTGCCGATGACGTCATCATCGGCGAGCATCCAGTGGGAGGCCGCCGACGTGCACTACCCGATGCAGAGGTATCTCTCCGATCGGATTTCGCCGCGCAGATTTCCGTTCTGGACTCCCTATGTGCTGTCCGGCTACCCGATTCTCGCCAATCCGGAGATGGGCGCGTGGTACCCGCCTAACTGGCCTTTCTTTCTGATTGGCATCACTCCCCGAACCATCCAGGTGGAGTTGGCTTTTAATGCATTTCTTGCCTGCTTGGGCGCCTATCTCCTGATTTCGGGGCACTTGCAGAACCGCACGGCCGCGATTCTGGGTGCGTTCGCCTACGGGCTTTCCGGTTTTTTCGCGGGCCACGCCTCGCACGTGAGCCTGTTTGCGGGGGCGGCGATGTTCCCATGGCTGCTGCTGGCCTACCGGCGGGCCGTAGATATCGCCGCCGTCCGCTACGCGGCTTTGGGTGGCCTGGTGGGCGGCGCCCTGATTCTGGCTGGGTCCCAACAAGCCGCGGTATCGAGCTTCCTGGGACTGGGCCTGTACGCCTTCGCCGACTGGTGGCGCGACCGGGAGCGCTGGCTGCGCACGGTGGCGATAGCCCTCTTCATGCTGGCGGGCGCGTTGGCTTGCGCGGCCATTCAGTTGTTGCCATTCCTGGAACTCGCCGCCCACTCCACGCGTGCGGCGGGCTCATCCACAATCATCGAGGGAGTACTGCATCCGGGATCCCTCATGACGCTGGTCGCCCCGGATTGGCTGGGCGCCATCTCAGGCGACTCCAAACCAGCGGATATGGCGCAGTTTTACTTCTACGCCGGCCTGTTGGTTCTGCCTCTGGCCGCGATCGGCGCCGTCAAGTCCAGAATGCGGCTGCCGGGGTTGCTTCTCATCGTGCCACCTGTGTGGTATATGCTCGGACCCGCCGGCGGTCTCTACTACCTAGGAGCCCTGGCGCCCAGCCTGCTCAAACTCCGTGCGCCGGTCGAGGGCTGGTTCCTGGCCGCGCTGGGGCTGGCGTTGCTGGCGGCGGCGGGTTGCGATTGGATCTTTGGGCGCTGGCGCAATCCCTACCTGCCACTGCTGGTGGTCGGCCTTCTCTTCGTGGATGTCTGGTATTGGAACTCGCTCAAGAACCCGCTGGCTTACGCCCGCTCCAGCTTTGATGAACTCTACGGATCGAGCGAAGAGGCCGGCCGCCTCCGTGTGGCGTTGAACCAGCCCCCGCTCACTCGCTTCGACGCCCCGGGCAAGCGCGCCTCCATGGGTCCAGCGCTTCATCCGCTGGACTTGAGTTTCGAGGTCACCTACGGTCCGTTTCTCACTCCCGGCCCGTACCAGGATTACCTCGACGCCATCGAGCGCAATCCCAAGCTGCGCGACGGTTTGAATGTCAGCCGGTTACTGAACGTCGCCACCGGCAATATCGACGAGAATCCCTCGGTGCTGGCGCGCGCCTACTTTCCGAAGACCGTGGACGACGTGAGGAGCTTGGAGGAGTCCCGTCGGGCATTGGAAACGCTCGACCCCGCGCTCAAGTCCATAGTGCAGTGGCCGCACCCGCCCATCCGGCAGGATCCGGATGCCGCGGCTCTGGTGGTTTCCTATGGCGAACAGTGGTACCGCATTCACTATCATGCCGTTTCACCGAGCCTCCTGAAACTCAGCGCCGCCTGGTATCCGGGGTGGCGCGCCGACGTGGAGGACAAGCCGCTGCCAATCGTGCGCGTGGATCATGCGTTGATGGGTGTGATAGTGCCCGCGGGAGATAATGAGGTCGCTCTGAACTTCCATTCGAACCACTTTGGCGCCGGCCTCGCGATCTCGCTTGTTGCCGGTCTGATCTTAGTCGGATGCGTTCGGATTGGGCACCCTTCCCGCCATAGGGCGCGCAAGAAGCGCCGGCGCCGCAGCAAGCGCGTGGCGTGGTAGGCAAGCGGCTGAATCGCTCGTGCTACGATCGGTACACCGGTGAAAAAACGGCGGAAGAGCAGAGAGGCGCCAGCGCCGGTAGCCGCGCCTTCTCGTGAGGTCCCAGTTTGGGTGGCGCCGGGGCTGATCGCCCTGTGCGTGGTTCTTTTCTATTGGGCGCCGATGACGTCGCCCTCGGCCAGCATCCAGTGGGATGCAGCCGACATGCACTATCCTCTCCAGAAGTATTTCTCCGATCACGTTCTCTCGGGCAGATTGCCATTCTGGACGCCCTATCTGTTTTCCGGCTACCCGATTCTGGCCAATCCCGAAGTGGGCGCATGGTATCCGCCCCACTGGCCTTTCTTTCTGATTGGGATCACTCCCCGCTCCATCCAGTTCGAACTGGCTTTGAATGCGTTCCTGGCTTGCCTGGGCGCGTATTTCTTGATCTCGCGGCACGTGGCAAGCCGCGCCGCCGCGGTGTTGGGCGCACTGACCTACGGGCTTTCGGGCTTCTTCGCGGGCCATAGTTCGCACCTGGGCCTGTTTTCGGCTGCCGCGGGGTTCCCGTGGCTGTTGCTGGCGTACCGGCGCGCGGCCGATTCCAGGGCCCTACGCTACAGCGCGCTGGGCGCGATGGCGGGCGGCGCCATGATTCTGGCCGGCTATGCCCAGACGGCGGTATATGGCTTCCTGGGACTGGGCTTGTACGCTCTCAACGATCTTGGGAGGGACCGACGGCGTTGGCTTCGCGCCGCGGCCATCGTCGGCGGCATGCTGGCAGGCGCTCTGGCCTGTGCGGCCATTCTGATTCTGCCCGGCCTGGAACTCGTCAGCCACTCCATCCGCGCCGCATCCAACTATTCCACAAGCACAGAAGGAATCCTGCACGCGCCAGCGCTGATGACGCTGCTGGCGCCGGACTGGCTGGGCGCCATCTCGGGTAACTACAAAGGGCCGTCCGACATAACCCAGTATTACTTCTACTCCGGCCTGCTCCTTCTACCCTTGGCCGCGCTGGGCGCGGTGAAGACCCGGGCGCGATGGCCCGGCCTGTTGCTCATCGTCCCGTCCGCGTGGTACATGCTCGGACCCGCCGGCGGATTCTACCGGCTGGTAGCGCTGGCGCCCGGCCTGAACAAGTTCCGCGCGCCCATCCAGGGCTGGTTCCTGGTGGCGTTCGGACTGGCGCTGTTGGCGGCGGCAGGCGGCAACTGGCTGTTCGCGCGCTGGCGTGTTCCGTACCTGGGAATCATTGTGGCCGCTGTTCTCTTCGCCGATATCTGGTACTCGAACTCGCTCAACAACCCGCTGGCCTACGCCCGCGCCAGTTTCGATGAGCTTTACGGCGCGCATGAAGAGATTGGCCGCCAGCAGGTGGCTGCCAGCCAGCCTCCGCTCACGCGTTTCGACGGACCGCGCTACTTGGCCGCGCTAGGTCCGCAGGATCACCCACTGGACTTGAAACTCGAAGCCACTTACGGGTACTTCGCTCTCGAGCCCGCGGTCTACGACGAATACACCGAAGCCATGCAGCGGAATTCCAAGCTGCGCGACGGTCTCAACGCCAGCCGCTTTCTGAACATGACCACCGGCCACCTGGATGCCAACCCGTCCGTGCTGCCGCGCGCCTACTTTCCCAAGGCGGTGGCGGACGTGAGCAGCCCTGCCGAGTCCCGCCAGGCATTGGAAACGCTCGATCCCAGATCCCAGTCCGTGGTGCTCCCGCCGCACAGCCCGATCCGGCAGGACCCGGCCGCCACGGCATCCGTCATCTCCTATGACGAGCAGTCGTACCGCATCCGCTATCACGCCGCTTCGCCGAGTCTGCTGAAACTCAGCGTCGCCTGGTATCCGGGCTGGCGGGCTACCCTGAACGGCGGCGAACTGCCGGTGCTTCGCGTGGATCACGCCCTGATGGGGGCGGTGGTCCCCGCCGGAGATGGGGAAGTGGAGTTCCGCTTCCACTCGAATTATTTCGCTCCCGGCCTGGCGATCACGCTGGTGGCGGCCCTTGGCCTAGCCCTGCTGGCGTGGCGCAACCCTTGAGAATGCTCTCCAGAATGTCGGGGATCTCAAACACCGCGCGGTTGTGAAGCCGTTCCGTGGCGGCGCGGAAGCGCGCGTAGACGGCGGGATCGAGCAGTTCGTCCACTACGCGCGCGATCCGCCGGAAGTTCGGCAACACCACGCCCACGCCCTGCTCGCGAACCCACTCGGCGTTGTAGCGTTCCTGCGGGAGCGTCCAGGCATTGCTCTCCACAATCACCGGCAGCCGCATGGCCACCGCCTCGCTGATGCTCCCCGGCCCCGGCTTGCCGATGAAGTAATCCGCGATCTGCATGTAACGCGGCACTTCCTGGGTGAAGCCTTCGATGAAAACCGGCGCCTGGCGTGGAAGCGCACTCAGCCGCGACGCCAGCTTCCGGTTGTGACCGCAAATCAACACCAGTTGCCGGTCCGGTAAGCTCCAGGCGATCTCCAGCATGACCGCCGCGCCCTGGCCGCCGAACAGGACCAGCCCCACCGGCAGTTCCGGATCGAACCCCAAACTGGCGCGCGCCTCCGCTCGCTCCGCCGGCCTTAGCAGCTCCGTCTCGTAGAACCGCGGGTTCAGGATCATGCCCGAAACGCGGTGCACCTTGCTCTCCGGGTGGCCCAGGGCCAGCGCCTGTTCCACGGCCTGGTCCGTCCCGCAGATGAAATGCTGATCCTGCCGCTCCATCCAGAAGTGCGGCGGGTAATCCGCCAGATCGGTAAGGATGGTCACCAGAGGCGCACCGGGCAACGCTCGCTTCAGGCTTTCGCCCAGCGCGCGGTTGAAATTGGGAACCAGCGACACCACCATGTCCGGCCGGCTTTTCCGCCAGAACTGTTCGAGCAGGCACACCTGCCGCCCGTGAAACATGCGGATCAGCAGGTGCATGCCGGCCGTGAGCTGCCCCGAGCCGAGCGTCCAGCCCTTCTTCAGCATCAGGTTGTAAACGTCCTCGAGCCGCAAGCCGGTGACCTTGCGGAAAACGTCGAGCGAATCCAGCAGCTCCTGCAAATTCACCATGCGGATCTCGAAGGGGCGCTGCTGCCGCTCCATCACCTGGCGCAGGGCGTTGGCCGCCGCGCGATGTCCGCCGCCGGCGTCGAAAAAGATGAAGTCGAGCTTCTTCATCAGTCCGATTGTGCCACGCGGCACAAGTACCGTGGCAGAAAACACATCGATTAACGCACGTTTTTCACGGATGTCACCGAACTGTAGCCGTCCCCGCGCTACAAGTTGAGGTATGCGGACGGGCGGCATGACACTTCCCAGCGCCACCCTGACCTTTATTTCTCATCGCGACCATACCCTGATGCGGCACGTCAACCGGTGGTACGCGCCGCGCTGGATTCGTGTCTGGATGCTGTGCGCCACGCGCGGTGGGGATGGATGGCTGTGGTACGCCATGGGCCTGGTGATACTGATGTTGGGCGGCGGCCAGCGATTCCCCGCGATCGGCGCCGCGGCCCTGGCGGCGGGAGTGGGAATCGCGGTCTTCCTGCGCTTGAAAAAGGCGACCGGCCGCAAGCGTCCCTGCGCGCTGGAACCCCACTGCTGGGCCTGCCTGCTGCCGCCCGATCAATTCTCGTTTCCATCGGGTCACACCATCACGGCCTTCGCGGTGGCCGTGTCGCTCAGCCTTTTCTATCCGGAGTTAGCCGCCGGCCTGCTCTTTTGCGCTCTCAGCGTGGCGGGGTCGCGCATTCTGCTGGGCATGCATTTCCTCAGCGACGTGCTGGCGGGCGCGGCTATTGGGACGGCGTTGGCGTACGGAGCGGTGTGGCTGGTTCTGCGTGCCGGGTCTCTCTGCTAAACTGGCAAGTTGTCCTCGCCATTGTCCCGCGCCGGAGAGTGGTTTCTGCGCTCCGGCATTCAGCAACCGAACGGCGGCGTAGCCCGCTATTACCGCACGGACCTGGAGCGCAATCATCCGGTCTCGACCGAAATCACCGGCTACGCGGCCAGTACTTTCGTCTATCTGCACGCCGTTACGGAGGACGAACGGTATCTGGACCGCGCTCGTTCCGCAGCCCGTTTTCTGACGCGCACGGCATGGGATGCCGCATCCCGAACCATCCCGTTTGAAATCGATCCGCCCGCAGCAACCTATTTCTTCGATTGCGGCATCGTAGTTCGCGGCTTGCTCTCAGCCTGGCGCGCCACCGCCGATGGGGAGTTCCTGGACGTGGCCGTTGCGCTGGGCCAATCCATGGTCCGTGATTTCGCCTCCGCGGACGGCAGTTTTCACCCCATCCTGTCGCTTCCCGGCAAGCGCCCCGTGGAACGCGACGCCGGGCGCTGGTCGCGGTGTCCGGGATGCTATCAGCTCAAGGCCGCCATGGCTTGGTGGGACCTGCTCGAAGCCACCGGCGATGCGCAATTCCGCGAACCCTATGAGCGCGTGCTGGAGTATTCCCTGGGCGCCTGCGGCGAATTCCTGCCCGGCCACTCGGAGCGCCCCAAAGTCATGGACCGCCTGCACGCTTTTCTCTACTTCCTGGAAGGCTTGCTTCCGCATGCTTGTGAACCGCGCGGCGCGGAGGCCATCCGCGACGGCATATTCTGCGTCGCCCATCACCTTCGCGAGATTGCGCCGGAGTTCGCCCGCTCCGACGTTTACGCCCAGTTGCTGCGCATGCGCCTCTATGCCGATGGGGCCGGCGTCCTGCCGCTGGATCGCGCCGCCGCCGGGTTCGAGGCGGAACAGCTGGCGGAATTCCAGGCCCCCGGTTCCGATTCGCCCACCGGCGGCGGTTTTTATTTCGGACGCCAAGCCGGGGCCTGGCTGCCGTACGTGAGCCCGGTATCCTCGGCCTTCGCGCTCCAGGCGCTGGAACTCTGGGACGAGTGCCGCAGAGGAACGGCGCGGGTCTGGCGGCACCTGCTGATCTGAACTTGAAACCGGGAATCCAGATCGCCTGCTGGTACGCGGCCGCGCGCGTGGCGGGGGCCTTGCGTCCCCGGTGGCGCAGGTCTCCGGCCGGCCAGCCGCGCGCCGTGGAAACCGGCATCTCCGTGATCGTTCCGTCGCGCAATGGCAAACCGCTGTTGGAAGCGCAACTGCCCGGCATGGCGCGGGAACTGGAATCGTTCACGGCGGAAATCATCGTGGTCGATAACGGCTCCCAGGATGGCACCGCGGAGTGGCTCCGCGCCGCCTGGCCACAGGTGCGCATAGAGCTCTCCCAGCCGCCCCTTTCTTTCGCGCGCGCCGTGAACCGCGGCATCGCCCGCGCGCGCTACTCGCACATCTGCCTGCTGAACAACGACATGCTGCTGGAGCCCGGCTTCTTCGGGGCGCTGGTCCGCGCCTTCGAGCGGGTGCCCGACCTGTTCTGCGCCACAGCGCAGATCCGCTTCCCCGAGGGCGTCCGCCGTGAGGAGACCGGCAAGGCGGTGATGGCGCAATCCCGTGCGGACGACTTCCCCATCCGCTGCGACGAGCCGCTCCCGGGCGAGGACCTGAGCTACGTGCTCTACGGCAGCGGCGGCTGCTCGCTTTACGACGCCGCCCGGTTGCGCGCGCTGGGCGGCGTGGATCAGGCATACGAGCCGGCCTACGTGGAAGACCTCGATCTCGGCTACCGCGCCTGGCAGCGCGGATGGCCCAGCGTGTACGTGGCGGGCGCGGTGGTCGAGCACCGCCATCGTGCGACCACCTCGCGGTATTACACGCATGCGCAGCTCGAGCGGATCCTGGAAGTCAATTACCTGAAGTTCCTGGTTCGCGCGGTGGCGAGCCCGAAGCTGTTCCGCAAGCTGTGGCGGCAGGCAACCCGAAGACTGCGCACGCGCGTTCAGCCCGCCCTGCTCAGAACAGCCGCGCGGATGGCACTTGGGGGAGGGTCGCCGGGTGTGCCGGAGTACTCCGAGGAGTTGATTCTGGCACTCACCAGTGGCGCCGTGGCAGTGTTCCCCGGACAGGTCGTTTCAGGCCGCCCCCGCGCATTGATCGTTACTCCGTATCTGGCGGCCCCTCTACCAGCCGGTTTTGACCCGGTCCTGATCGCCTTCACCAAACGGCTGGCCACGCCCCCGCCGGAGATTCTGGCTGCCTCAGTCGAGGTGGTTCTGGTGCTGGAGGATTCCGCTCCCGCCGCTTTCCGAGCCGCCTTGCACCAAACCGTGCGCAAGTGGAGACCGGCGGTGGTGAAACTGGAGGCCGCGCAAATGGCGCAGTACGCCGCCGATTGTGCGCCGGTTCGCGCCATCCTGGTGGAGCCTGACACTGCCTGAGATCGCAGGACCCACCCGCCGTATCCGGACTCCGTGTAACCAAATTGCCTTCGCAGGCACCATTAAATGAGGACGCCGTGTTCGCAGTATGAGGCTATGGTGCGCTTTAAGTACTATCAGTACCGAGAGCCGGTAAGTACCAGAAATATGAGCGCCTAGGTAAAAGAACCAAAATTTGCTGGTCGAAAAAATGACATTATCGGTTAAAGTAATTCTTGGAGAGAATGCCTACGACGCTCAGTTCGCTTGGTAGCAGGGGAACCAACCAGGCCTTGGATTTGGCCCGTGTGCTTCTGGTGCATGGCGAACTTGCACCCCGGCTGGCCCTTCGGACCATACTGCAAGCCGGCGGTTACTCCGTGGATGTGGCGGCTACGCCGGCGGAAGCCATCAGCAAGCTGGATGAAGGGCGATATGAACTGGTCCTCAGCGATGCGGAGTTCGGGTCGCGCCCGGCTGGCCGCAATGTTCTGGCTTACGCGCGCGTCAAAGACTACCGGCCCGCAACCGCCCTGGTAACCTCATACGAGCCTGGCCAGAAGCGCCGCCCCGGGCGGGGCAAGCATCACATCTCCATCTATACTGAGAACTTGCCAAACCTGCTGGGCGAGGTTGCGGAGCTTATCGGGATGCGCGCAAGCCGCCGTTACCGTCCGGTCCGGCAGGCCGGTTAGCGGGCGTGTCCGCCGCCGCCACCGCGTGCGCTCGATGCGTGTCCCATCGAGGAGCCTGAGGAAGTCCCTACGTTGGACCCGCTCCTCACGGATGTCCCCGACGAAACCGACCGGGCAGCAGCCAGCGATGTAGAAGCCAGGGTCCGGGACGTCAGTGCACCAGTTCCAGTGCCGCGAGTGCGAATCAAGGAAGGCGCATTATAGGCTTGCATCACGGTCTGCGGGGTCCAAAACTGGTATCCGTAAGGGCTCCAGGCCATGGCGCCGCAAGGGATATACGTCATCATGCCATACCACTGGTTGTAACCCCAGGAGGGCGCGCACGGGTTCAACATGCACGGTTGCAAAGTCGAACCCGGAGTGACCGGCGTGGCAGCGCCAAACCGCGTGACAAACGACGTGCCATACCCGAGACCCGTACAGCCTGAATCGTGCATCTCTTTGGCTGCGGAGATGTTGGCCATGGCCACCAGTTCGCCGCGCCGTTTGCTCCAGTTGTCGAGGCTATCAGTATCTTCTTTGTCGAACTTCTCAACAGAAGCGATCATGCCGCCAAGGCCCAACATCTTACCACCTGCTACCTCGACGTTCTGGCCGGCAACCTGCGCGGAGGCAAGGCCCTCGAAGACCTTGAGCCGGGCGGGGGCCGTGTCGAAGCGGTACAAGCCCTTCTTGCCAAGCAGCACCGTGCCGTCTTTGCAGACCAGCGTCACGTTGGTGTCTTTGGCGATCTCATCGGCTTCCACCACGGCCGAGCCAGTAAGCAGCTCGAGCCGGGTGTCGATGAGGCGGTTGGTGAGCATTTTGAAAGAACTGTTCTCACCGAGGCGCAGAACCACGCCCGGGGTCAGCAGGACCTCGGCGCGTCCTTCAGCCGTGCGCACCTCGGCGTTCTCTTTCACCTCAGGGAAGTGTGTGGGAGACGGCTCCACAATCTGGTCGCTGAGGTACACCTTGCCTTCGACGTATGAGATCAGGCCCGACTTGGCCGAGATCACAGGTTGCGCCAGCGCCGGAATCGCGCTCAACGCGAGGATTACCGCCAGGAACCCCGCTATCCGTACCGGCTTCATAGACACCTCGCCTCCTTATAGCTTGAGCGGAACGGTCGTGTTTGTCAACTACAATCGGTTGTATCGTTCGGGCTAGTCAAGGGCTAGCCGACGGTCAGAGCCGGACGATCTTGGTTGAATTGACGCCCTTTAGCGCATTGCGCGTGTCCACCACCAGGCGCGCGCAGTCCACCAGCGCCTGGTAGTCGAAGGCGGAGTGGTCCGTGACGATCACCACGCAATCGGCGGCGGCGGCGGATTCTTCGGGGGCGGATTGAAGGTCCAGGCCGTCGACGTGAATGGCGGGGACGCACGGATCGCTGTATGTCAGAACTGCTCCTCGCCGCTTCAGCAGCAGCATGACGTCGAGCGCCGGCGATTCGCGCAGGTCGTCAATGTCCCGCTTGTACGCCACGCCCATGACGTGAATGCGCGAGCCCTTCACGGGTTTGCCGGCATCGTTCAGCGCGTTTTGCACCTTGTCCGCCACAAATTGCGGCATCTGCCCGTTGATGTATC